>JADMIO012726867.1_pt1 | contig 125377 bp, 117 predicted proteins | sample 8958161 | NCBI WGS metagenome assembly JADMIO01 (sample SAMN16585339, study PRJNA669376) | soil metagenome | isolation source: Crop rotation soil | place: USA: Cullars Rotation, Alabama | collected 2011
CGCGACAACTTGTCCACGTGGAATTCTAAGCTTAGGATCCCAATGTGCTGGAAAGCAGCTTTTCGGCCTTCGCGGCATCCACAAACCGCACCAGCGACGCTACTTCCTGCCGCGTCACCGGACGGCGGTAGGCGCGGTGAGCCAGCGTCGAGAGAATCTTCTCGATACAGGCGTTGCCGCTGGCCGGATCGCAAATGAGGATCTTCTTGCGGCTGGCGCGCTCCACCTTTGCCGGGTACGGTCCGATGAACTTGATCATGTTCAGGAACTTGTTCTTCTTGTCCGAGAACGCATCTTTGCCTTGCAGCTTCTTCGGGTAGTCATCGTCGATGAAACCCGCTCGGAACGTGTGCTCGCCTTCCGGCAGCACCAGCCGGAACTGCTCTTCGGAATAAGGATTGAAGTAAACCAGGCCCGAGGGCTTGGTCTCCACTTGCATGGTGTGGAGCAGCTTTCCGTCCATCCAGAACCCCATCGTTACCGCCTTCGCGTCCGCTTCCCTCTCTCCAGGAAGGCCGATGCGAATCAGGTATTCCGCTTCCCAGTCCACGCGGTGAGTGCATTCCACCGCGTCCGGGCCCAGCCGCCGGATCGTCTTGTCCTTCGTGTGGTATTCGAACTCCAGTTCCTTCTTTGGAAGGGGATCGGCGCCGATCGCCCGGGCGGCAATGCGCTCCGCGGCAATCAGGTACTTCTCCATCAGCACCGGAGAAATCGTGAGCACGTCCCCGATGTTGTCGAACCCGTATCCCGAATCGTCCGTCGGAAAGTCCCGATCGGCCCGGAAATCGACCCCTAACAGGTCCCGCACGGTGTTTGAGTATTCGGCCCGGTTGAGGCGGCGCGCTGTCACTCGTCCCGGATCAGGTTTGACGTTCCTATCGATCCGTTCCCATTCCCCTTCAAGCACTTTCGCCAAGGCTTCCACCTGTGGCGGAGTGGGCCGCGGCAATCCCGGGGGCGGCATCTCGCCGCTCTTGATCTTCTGCAGGATCTTCTCCCATGCTTCCCGTTGAGTATGCATGGTCGCGGCGGAAAGGAATGCCGCTGCGTTGAAGCCCGCCTGCAGCATCTGCTCGTTATGGCAAGGCGTGCAGCTCTTTTGAAGGATGGGTGCCACGGATTTGCCAAACTGGGCGGTAGCCTCTGGCGTCGGACTCGGTGTTTGTGCAAACACGATCCAGAGGGCCGTCGGAAGTACAGTAAGGATCGCCAGTTTCCGGTGCATGGGGGTTAATTTCATTGTATATCGAGCATGGACTGGCAATTCGGGTCGTGCACCCCCGTGATAAAATGCCCCGTGGCAAAACAGTCGCCAGCACCAGGGCCGCAGGAACAACGCTTCGAGGCTTATGTAACCGGCCTGGCGACGGCCGTCGGGCATGCTGACCGCCACTTGCCCTTAAGAAACTACTGCAAGGGCTTGCTACTGCCGGTCGCACGCAAAAGCATCGAGCCGATGGCCGCCCTATTGGATCCCGATCATGTGCAGCCGGTGCGGCAGTCCTTGCACCACCTGGTGGCCAAAGCAGCCTGGAGTGACGAGCAGGTGCTCGAGCAAGTCCGCCGGCAGGTGTTGCCCGCGATGCGCAAGCACGGTCCCATCGTGGCGTGGATCGTGGACGACGCCGGCTTGCCCAAGAAGGGTGAGCATTCGGTCGGCGTCGCCCGCCAATACTGCAGCCAGACCGGAAGGCGCGACAATTGCCAGGTGGCCGTGAGTCTCTCGGTCGCCAATTGGAGTTCGAGCCTGCCGGTGGCCTATCGCCTGTATCTGCCGGAGGAATGGGCCGAGGACGGGGACCGGCGAAAAAAAGCGGAGGTGCCTGGCGAGATTCCGTTCCAAACCAGGCCGGAGATTGCTCTCACACAGATTCGTGCCACCCTCCAGGCAATGGTGCCACGCGGAGTGGTGCTTGCCGATGCAACCTATGGAGTCGATACCGGGTTCCGCGAAGGAATCACAGCTGCCGGGTTGAAATATATGGTGAATGTCACCAACTCCACGAAAGTGCGGGAGCCCGGGCATCCGCCCGTTCCAGTCGAACAGCTGGCGATGAATCTGGCACCCGAAACTGGGCCTCGGCCACTTTGAAGGGCGAAATTGGCGGGGCTTCCACCATCACCTCACGCTCTGCATGGCAGCCTTCGGGTTCCTGGTAGCCGAGCGGAACCGCTTCTCTCCCTCCGCCAAAGCCGGACAACTGGATTTGTTCTTCCCCAAGCCGGCTTCGAGCCATCACAGCCCATCGAAATATTCTTCTCGTTGAAACCAAAACACTTCCCAGCGGACCGCCGAGTCAAACAAACGCCGATCTGCTACAACCTGGAAGGGAACCTGTGACGCGCATTCAGCCTCACGAAGCCGACACCCCGAACAAAACTGAACACGAAACAGGAAAAATCTTTCGCGCTTTAGTGCTTCCTTTGCGTTTCTGCGAGAAGTCAGAAAAGGAACTGAACACTTCCGAACAGCATCGCAACTCCGCCGCGGCATCACGAAGCCGACAGCCTGAACGAAACTGAACACGAAACAGGAAAATCTTTTGCGCTTCAGTGCTTCCTTTGCGTTTCTGCGAGAAATCAGGAAACGAAACTGAACACTTCCGAACACACCGCAACTCCTGGCGCGGCCTAACGAGCCGACAGCCTGAACGAAACTGAACACTACCCAGGAAATTCTTTTGCGCTTTAATGCCTCCTTTGCGTTTCTGCGAGAAATCAGGCAGAACAAAACCGAACAACCGGAGCAGCTATTCCTCAGCCCCCAGCGCGAACAGCTGTGTCGAAATGTAGTTGGAATTGGGAAGAAGCTTCGATGCCGCGAGCGGAGTGCCATACAGCCGGGTCGGCTTGTTCAGCAAAGTCCTCTCTGCCTTCGTCAGAAAGAACGGAGCTCGATAAGTAAGGTCCCCCTTGATGATCGACCAAACCAAAGGATTCTCAACTGCCGTTGCATTCGGGCCTTCCATCATCGCGAGCCTGAGCCGGCAAACGTGGATCGGCGACGCTGCTTCCTCCGTGCTGAGCCGGGCGCCGCGAGCCACCAGTGCCCGAATAATCTGCTGCGTCCCCCGTTGCTCCTCGTCCCCCGATACCCCGTCCCAATCCCATTTAATACGGAAATTCCAAAGTGCGATACCGAGCGGAGTGCCGTGCTTGGCCACGGGTTCGTTGATTCGTTGTGCTGTCTCGATCTGGCTCAGAACCGTCTGCAGCGGCAGTTTATTAGGGATTTCGTAGCGGAAGCCGTAGTAAGCCATGATGCTCCACGCCAGAGGATTTGCCTGTTCCACTTCAGCGCGAAACGCCGCGCGGCGATCCTTCATCTGTTTCAACCCGCTCGCGGTCGAGACCACCGCGAAAGCCAGCCCAATGGCCATAATCACCACAGGGACGGCGGAAAGACCATAGGCCCACGTCAGATCCCCTCGTTTGAAATGAACCCAGGACATCCAATCCAGGGCGATCCAGAGCAAGGGATAAAGGGACAGCAAAAGGAAGGGGAGCGCGCCAGGGAGCGATTGCCCGGGCGCAGCGATCGACATCACATTCGCGACCAGGATGGCGGGGTAAGGCAGAATCGAGAGCGCCCCGATTGCCTGCAGAACGATCAGTCCGATGCGGTGGCTGTTCACAATTAGACATGCGCAAGCGGGAGCAGAAACTGAGCATCCTGGTCTGGTAAATTGACCTCGGGTGACTCAGGATAAGGAGACAATGTGGAACGAGAGACTCTGGCGACGACGCAAAAGGGCGATGACATCGTCCGGTACACGCTTCGCAATTTGAACGGGATGGAAGCGGGAATCCTGAATTACGGCGGGATTCTGATGTCCTTGAAGGTGCCGGATCGGGACGGGAAGTCCGCCGACGTGGTGCTGGGATTCGACGAACTGGATCCCTACTTCGGCCAGCATCCTTATTTCGGAGCGATCATTGGGCGGGTGGCGAACCGTATTGCCGGCGGGCGCTTTGTCCTGAATGGGAAGCCGGTGCAAGTGACCGTAAACCGGGGAAACACTCATCTCCACGGAGGGACGCGCGGCTTCGACAAAGTGCTCTGGAAAGCCAGCGGAAAAGTCACCAACGAAGGCGAAACGGTCGAATTGCAGTACACCAGTCCCGCCGGAAGCGAGGGGTACCCCGGCCGGTTGTCGGTGACCGTCACCTATCTCCTAACCCCATCCAAGGAGCTGCGGATTCAATATGCGGCACGGTCGGACGCCGACACCGTGATCAATCTGACCAACCATTCGTATTTCAACCTGGCTGGCGCAGGGACCGGGGACGTTCTGAAGCACGAGATGGAGATCTTTGCGGATCAGTTTACGCCGGTGGATGCCGGCCTCATTCCAACGGGCGAGCTGCGCGATGTTGCCGGGACCCCGTTTGACTTCCGGAAGCCTACTTCGATTGGTGCCTGGATCGATGACGAGGACGAGCAGATCCAGTTCGGCAAAGGATACGATCACAATTACGTACTCCGCCCGGGCAGCGGTGAGCTTCGATTAGCCGCGCGCGTGAAGGAGCGGCGCTACGGAGTCGTGATGGAAGTGTTCACCACGGAGCCGGGGATGCAGTTTTACACCGCCAACCATGTGGATATCGAAGGCAAGGGAGGGCGGCACTACGGGAAACATTCCGCATTCTGCCTCGAGACACAACATTTTCCCGATGCCCCGAACCACGAGAACTTTCCGAGCATCGTGTTGCGCGCCGGGACCAGGTTCCAGAGCACCACAGTCTACCGGTTTTCGACGGATTGACACTCAATCACCGCGATAGTCCGTCGTATTTACATTGTGAAGGCACAACAATAATGCAGCGGGCTGATACAATTAATAATTGCATCCTGTGGGGCAGCAGCCGGTCAGCCGTGTCGCAATCTACCCCGGTTCGTTCGACCCGATTACGTTTGGACATCTCGACGTGATCTCGCGAGCGACCCGGTTCACTGACCGTTTAATCGTTGGAATCCTCCGCAATGAACACAAGCATCCGCTGTTTTCGGTGGAGGAACGGATGGAAATGTTGCGAGAGTCTGTCGCAGGTTTCGCTAACGTTGAAGTGGATACCTTCGAGGGCCTGCTAGTGGAATTCGCAGCATCGAGGGGCGCGTCTCTGATCATTCGTGGCATTCGGGCCATTTCGGATTACGAAAACGAATGGCAGATGGCGCACATGAACCGGCGGTTACAGCCGGGCGTGGAAACGGTGTTCATCATGGCCTCCGAATCGCACGCCTTTATCAGCTCCCGGCTGGTGAAGGAAGTGTGGAAGCTGGGGGGCAATATCAGCGGCCTGGTGCCGTTGCCTGTGCTCAGCCGGCTGGAACGGGTGGCACAGAAGGGGCGCGGGGCAGTAATTTCCGAATAAAGGACAAACAACGTTGAGTACAGCAGCATCAGCACTCTCAGAGCGTATCTTCCTGATCAGCGAATCGTCCACGATGAAAGTGGCCGCGGCGGCTGACCGTCTTCGCAGGCAGGGAGTGGATGTGGTGGACTTTGGAGCCGGGGAACCGGACTTTCCGACTCCGGACAACATCAAGCAGGCGGCGAAGGCGGCAATTGATGGGAATTTCACCAAGTACACCGCTGCAGGCGGGACTCAGGAACTGAAGGAAGCCATCTGCGAGCGGCATGCGAAGGATTACGGCACCAACTACAAGCCCAACGAGTGCATCGTTACCGTTGGCGGCAAGCACGTGATCTTCAATCTGATGCAGGTCCTGGTGAATCCCGGGGACGAAGTGATCATACCGGTCCCGTACTGGGTGACCTATAAGGATGTCGTCAACTATGCCGGCGGCAAGTGCGTCTTCGTGGACACCGACGAGGCCGCGGGGTTTACCCTTACGGCGGCTATGCTCGAACCGCACTTCACGTCGCGCACCAAACTGATCATCATTAATTCGCCATCCAATCCAAGCGGCGGTGTTCTCGATCGGGCCGAGTTTGGGCGGATCTACGACTTGTGCGTATCGCGTGGCGTCCTCTTGATGACAGATGAATGCTATTGCCGCTTCCTTTATGATGAGGAGCCGTTTTCCGTCGCCGCTTTGCCCAATTCCAAGGAAACGGTGATTGTCGCGGGTTCACTGTCCAAGACTTATGCCATGACCGGCTGGCGCGTGGGCTTTGGCTTGGCTCCGGCGCCGGTGATCTCCGCGATCGGGAAACTGCAAAGCCACATGACTTCCAACCCGACGTCGATCGCTCAGAAGGCGGCCGTCGAAGCGCTGCGAGGTCCCCAGGAATCGGTCGGCGTGATGCTCGCGGAATACCGTAAACGCCGCGATTACGTCGTCTCCCGGCTGCGGGCGATGCCGGGCGTGGTGACCACTGAACCCAAGGGCGCATTCTACGCTTACCCGAACATCGGAGTAGCCTTCGGCAAGAACGGCATCCATTCCGCGATGGAATTTTCTGAGCGGCTGTTGGATGAAGCGAAAGTTGCCGTGGTTCCCGGTGAAGCCTTTGGCACGGATCGTCACATTCGCATATCCTACGCCACCTCCATGGAGCAACTCACGAAGGGGCTGGATCGAATCGAGACGTTCCTTAAGGAGCTGCGCTAGTTTGCCGCTGAGCCGCCTCGCTCCGTCATTCCACGAAAAAGTCTGGGGATCCACTGGCCTGGCGCCGTGGTTCCCCGAGCCCCAGAACAAAACGGGCGAAGTGTGGTTTGATGCGCAAGGGCGGCTCCCGCTGATCAAGTTTCTTTTCACCACGGACCGCTTGTCGGTACAGGTTCACCCGGGCGACAGCTATGCCCGGGAAAACGAGAATTCCCTCGGCAAGACAGAAATGTGGCACATTCTGCGGGCTTCGCCGGCCTCCCGCGTTGCTTTGGGCTTCCGCGAACCCGTGAGCGCCGCTATCGCCCGGCGCGCGGCTTTGGATGGGACCATCGAGGGCTTGTTGAACTGGCTTCCGGTACGGCCGGGCGACACTCTGTTTGTTCCGGCCGGAGCGGTACACGCCATTGGCGTCGGTATCGCGTTATGCGAGATTCAACAACGTTCCGACGTTACTTACCGCTTGTATGACTACGGCCGCCCCCGTGAGCTCCATCTGGATAAAGCGATGGAGGTCGCGAATCTGGGCTCGGTGAGCGGGCGTGCCACGCTGCCGGTCCGTTGCCCGTACTTCAACACCGATCGCATCCACGTGAATGAGCTGGTCGAACTGGAACCGATTCCTCAACCCAGCGCGTTGATCGTCCTGCAGGGGGAAGGCATCCTCGGTTCTGAACCTTTTTTCCCGGGGGAAGTATGGGAAGCAGCGCCAGGTACTCCCATTACTCTTCGCGGGAATGCCACGCTCCTGCGGACGTTCATTCCCTAGATTTTGGCCCCAAAAGCCAAAAGGCCCGACTCGTTGAAACGAATCGGGCCTTGGATAAAGCTATGCTTAGCGCCTCTGACGCCGGTCAGGCAACTTGCTCCATCTTATGACGGCTCAACATATCAGCCATCTGGTCTTTGAGCTGGAGTTTCTGTTTCTTAAGTTTTGCTTCTTCCACTTGCTCTTCCAAGCTGGGGTGAGCTTTTTCCTCAAGATCCATTACTCTCTTCTTCAGTTCTGCGTGCCGCAGAACCAGCTGCCGGAATTCCTCGTTCGTTTGCATCAGATGCGCTTTGAGTTCTTCCTGCGTGATCTCCATAGACAGGGAATCTCCTTCCTGAGATACCACGCCGAGTCGGGTTGTTAGGGATTGCAAATTGGCTCGGTGGGTGCAATTGTTCAACTGTCAAACAACTAAGAATACGCCGGGTCACCGACGGCCCGGCTCATTCATGAACAAACGTTAACACATAAGCGGACAGGAGACAATAGCCTGTAGGCACCATGTCCGCGCTTGTCAAGGCGGTATACTGAAATCGAACCCTCTCCCACCGCAGATCGTCCGTTGGGTGAACTTTCCCGTAGGAGAAAACGTCTAAGCAGATTAGGTACCGATAAACTTCCTGCGCTCGTGCGCCTGGTAGAGGTGGGGAAAGTGGAGTGATCCGCAGTGAAAAAGAAGACCAAAATATTCCTAGGGTTGTTGGTGATCCTTTTAGTAGCCGCCGGAGGCTACGCAAATTATGCTTACGGCAAGCGCGGTATCGTTTCCGTGCAGACCGGCAAAGTCGGACGTCAGGACCTGGCAGCGCTCGTGACTGCCTCTGGCGAAGTAAAACCTCGTAACTACATCAACATCGGAACTAACGCCGCCGTCCCTTCCCGGATCACGCAGATTCTGGTTGTGGAAGGGCAACATGTGCGGAAGGGTCAGACACTGGCCCGGCTGGAATCGGTGCAACCGGAAGCCGAGGTGGCCGCCATGAAGGCGACCATCAGTTCGGCGGAAGCGGAGTCTGCCGCATCCGAAGCGTCTGTACGAGCCGCCGATGAGAACATCCGGACCGCGGAAGCGACTCTCGAGCGAACCAAAGCCGACATGGAGCGGGCGAAGATTTTCTTCGAGCGTACCAAGAAGCTTTGGGAAGACAAGCTGATCGCCCGCCAGGAGTATGACCAGCGTGCGACCGATTTGATGGCGCAAAGCGCTGCTGTCAAGGAATCCGAAGCGCGCCTGCTGCAGGTGAAGGCACAACGCAACCAGACGCTCGCCAGCCTGACGGCGACTCAGAAGAGGGTTGCCCAGGCGCAGGCGAATCTGCTGCGCGCTGATGATGTCTTGCAGCGCACGTTCGCAATATCCCCGATCGACGGCGTGGTGACGAACCTGCCGGTCCGGGTAGGGGAAACCGTCGTCCCCGGCATTCAGAATTCGTCCTCCAGCCTCATCATGACGATCGCCGACATGTCGCTGATCACGGCTGAAGTAAAGGTGGACGAAACGGACATCGTCAATGTGAAGCTGGACCAGATGTCGGATGTGACGATCGACGCCATGCCGAATCGCACCTTTAAAGGAAAGGTGATTGAGATCGGAAACACCGCCATTCTGCGGTCTACCGGCCTCGCCGCCAGCCAAAGTGCGATTTCCAGCCAGGAAGCCAAAGATTTTAAAGTGGTTATCGCTATCCAGGACCCGCCCGAGGAAATACGTCCCGGACTTTCCTGCACCGCCAAGGTAACCACAGCTACCCGTCCGAACGCCCTTACTATTCCGATCCAGGCGCTGACTGTTCGTCAAAAAGGTGATCTGGAGCCAGCCTCCAAGGGTACAGTGAATGCTGCTGCGCCCACGGATGCGAAGTCGGAAAAGGCCAGGAAAGAAGAGATCCAGGGCGTGTTTGTTATCTCCGGCGAAACCGCTGTCTTCAAGAAAGTAGAGACGGGAATCACCGGCGCCACGGACATTGAAGTAACGGGCGGTTTAAACGAAGGCGATCAGATCATTACGGGTTCCTATAAGGTTATCCGGACGATTCGCAACGAAGCGAAGGTGAAGATCGACAACAACAAAGGGCCGCTGAAGACGGAATCCTAGCCGGGCTAGTCCGGGCGTAGTACTGCCAGTGTGGACTTCTGTCCAAGAGGCCGCTGCGTCGCAGGCGTTGTAGGGAAGAAGCGTTGTAGAATTGTATTCCGGAGAACCGAATGGCTACTGCAGTCCAGGAACGAGCCGAGCGCGGCCGCCAGTTGAAAGCGAATGGAATCGTCATCCGCACCTTTGATTTGTGGAAGACCTACGTCATGGGTGACCAGGAGATCAACGCCGTGTCCGGCGTGGATCTCGAAATCAAGGTAGGCGAATATGTCGCCATCATGGGTCCTTCCGGTTCCGGTAAGTCGACTCTGATGAACTTGATCGGGTGTCTGGACACGCCCACCAAAGGCGACTATTACATCAACGGCCGCCTGGTGAGCGAGATGAATGATGATGAACTCGCCAGCATTCGAAACAAGGAAATCGGCTTCGTTTTCCAGACGTTCAACCTGCTTGCCCGAGCGACCGCACTGCACAATGTGGAACTGCCGCTGATCTATTCCGGGTTCGGCGCCGAGGCCCGCATTGAGCGCGCCAAGGCCTCATTGCAGGCCGTGGATCTCGCTGCCCGTATGTACCACAAGCCAAGCGAATTATCGGGCGGACAACGGCAGCGTGTTGCGATCGCCCGTGCGCTGGTGAACAATCCGTCAATTCTCCTTGCCGACGAGCCCACCGGTAACCTCGATTCCGCGACTGGCGTGGAAATCATGGGGATCTTCGAACGGCTTCATCAACAGGGCAATACGATCATCCTTGTCACTCACGAGCCGGACATCGCCATGCATGCTCACCGGGTCGTCTACATCCGCGACGGAAAAGTAGCTAAAGACGAGAAAATCAAGTAAGATCGAGGGCGATTGTACAAAGGTCTTTCGATCACAGTCGTCAGCCCCTGTCTGAACGAGGAACAAGGTATTGAGCAGGTCCTGCGGCGCATGCCGCCGTTTGTGGACCAGGTGATCGTCGTTGACAACGGGTCCACTGACCGCACTGCCGAGGTTGCGCGGTCCTACGGAGCGCATGTCATCCGCGAAAATGTCCGCGGCTACGGGCGCGCCTACAAGCGGGGTTTTTCCGAAGCGACCGGCGACGTCATTGTCACCCTGGACGGCGATCACAGTTATCCGCCTGACGCTATTTCGTACCTGATTGAAGCCTTTCTGCATCTGGACGTGGACTTTCTGAATGCTTCCCGCTTTCCCGTGCGGGACCGGCGTGCGATGAGCTTCAAACACTGGGTCGGCAACATGATTCTGTCGCTGACCATGTCGGTGCTCTACTTCCGTTGGGTACGGGATTCCCAGTCGGGGATGTGGGTGTTCCGCCGCAAGATTCTGGAAGCGATGACACTCGAGAGCGACAGTATGGCGTTCAGCGAAGAGATCAAGATCGAGGCGCTGAAGAGCCCCGGAATCCGATTCCAGGAAATCAACATCCAGTACTCCTCGCGACTCGGTGAGATCAAACTCAACCCCTGGCGGGACGGGTTTTACAATCTGTGGTTTCTGGTGAGGAAGCGGTTTACTTAGCGGAGCGGCGGGCAACGTTAGAATAAGAGAGGAGTTGCAGCACTCCTCTTTCATGGCTGTTACCGCAATCATCCCAACCTGGAACCGAAGGGAACTGGTCAGCGCGGTTGTGTCCGATCTGCTGAGGCAAACCCAGCCACCGGATCGAATCCTGGTGGTGGACAATGGCTCGACGGATGGGACAGTGGAGGCGTGTGAGCGCCTGGGCGCGACAGTGTTGCGGATGGGCCGCAACGCGGGTTTCGCCGCCGCGGTAAACCACGGGATCGGCTTCACCTCGGCGGAATGGGTGGTGATCCTCAATAACGACGTGCAACTTCATCCGGACTGGCTGGAACGATTGGTGAGCCGGGCGGAGGCGGGCGGAGCGAGTTTCGCTTGCGGGAAACTGTTGCAGACGGCGGATCATTCGCGGATGGACGGCAGTTTCGACCTGCTGTGCCGCGGCGGTTGCGCCTGGCGGGCCGGCCAGGGAAGAGAAAGCGGGGCGATCTGGAATCAGGCGCGCCGTATCTACTTTGTACCGTTCACGGCCGCCCTGTTTCGCAGGGATCTGTTCGACGAAGTCGGTTACCTGGATGAGCGCTTCGAGTCCTACCTTGAGGATGTCGATTTCGGCCTGCGCTGCGCGAATGCCGGTCGGGAAGGCGTTTATGTGCCGGATGCCGTTGCTTACCACATGGGCAGCGCGACGCTGGGAGCCTGGAGCGCGCGGATGGTCCGGCTGCTGTCGCGGAACCAACTCCTTCTGATGGCGAAACATGGGGCGCTGCGACAGAATCGCTGGCCGGCTTTTGTGGCCCAGAGCCTTTGGGGCTTGCTGGCAGTGCGCCACGGAGCCGGTTGGGCGTGGCTGCAAGGCAAGAGAGAAGGACTGGTTCTGGCCCGTTCGATGCAGGCCGAGACGGACCTCTCCCTGCGAGGCGTGCTGGAGGAGAGTGAATCGCAGCTGCGTTATCTGCAGCAGGAAACCGGTCCGGACGCATTCTGGAAGCTGTACTTCAGACTGACCTGATTGAGGATGAGTGACACCGCGGCGGTACTGATCACGTATAATTCCGAGGCCGTGATAGGCCGGGCCATCGACTCCTGCCTGGCGGCAGGCCTGGAAGTGATTGTGGTGGACAATGCCTCCCAGGACGGGACCGTCGCGGCGGTGAGACAACGCAAGGTGCAGCTGATCGCGAATCCGGAGAACCTGGGATTCGCGGGCGGAGCAAACCAGGGCATCCGCGCCTGCAAGCAGGCGTTCGTTTTGCTGTTGAATCCCGACGCCGCGCTTTGCGGGCCGATTGGCGTTCTCGAAAACGCATGCCGCAGGCCGCAGGTTGGAGCTGCGACGGGCCGTCTTACGGGAGAGAACGGAGCCTTCCAGCAAGGGTTTTCGGTACGGCGCATTCCGACGGCATCGGCCTTGATTTTTGAGAACCTCGGCATCAATCGGCTGTGGCGTGCCAATCCGGTGAACTCCCGATATCGTTATCTCGACTTCGACCCCAGTCAGGAGTCGGAGGTGGAGCAGCCGGCGGGCGCATTCCTGATGATCCGGCGCGACGCCTGGGAAGCGCTCGGAGGCTTTGATGAAGCCTTCTATCCCATTTGGTTTGAGGACGTTGACTTCTGCAAACGACTGCGGGAAGGAGGCTGGAAGATCCTCTACTGCCCTGGCACCTCAGCGATCCATGAGGGCGGACACTCTGCGCGACAACTGCTAACCGAGAGCAAGGAGAGGTATTGGTATGGTAGCCTGCTAGAATATGCGGCCAAGCATTATCCTCGTCCAGTGCACGCAGGCGTCGCGCTCTCTGTGGCGGTGGGAGGGATGCTTCGGTTGCTGACGGGGATCGTAAAACGTTCCAGTCCAGGATCAACAAGCATTTATGCTAAGGTGATACGTCTGGCTTGCCGCTCCATGTTGTTCGGCAGCAGCAGTTCCACGATTCGTGTTGCCGGCAGAAAGAATACAGACCGGGCTCAGATACATGTCCCTTAATGATTTGGTTTCCGTCACGCTGGTGACGTACAACAGCGGCCGCTTTATCAAACGCTGTCTCGAATCGGTGCTATCCCAACGCTACTCGCGAGTCGAAATCATTGTCATCGACAACGCTTCAACGGATGGAACCGTCGACATTTTGGAGCAATTCGAAGAGAGCTGCAGGATTATCTATAACGATGAGAATGTAGGCTTCGCCGCTGCGCAAAACCAGGCGATCGGCGTTTCGCGTGGAGATTGGGTATTAACTCTCAATCCCGACGTTCTGCTGATGCCAAACTTCATTGAGGAGCTGGTGGACGCAGGCCAACTGGACCCGAAGGTCGGAACGGTATGCGGCAAACTGCTGGCGATCTCGGCGAACTTCGACCTGCCCGAGAAGCCGTTAGTAGATTCCACGGGCATCTTCTTTACCCCGATGCTGCGACACCTCGATCGCGGGAGCCAGGACGTCGACAACGGGCACTATCAGAGTTTTGAATATGTGTTTGGGGCGACTGCCGCAGCCGCTCTGTACCGCCGGGAAATGATCGACGACATTGCCGTGTTCGACGAGTTTTTTGACTCCGACTTCTTCACTTACCGGGAAGATGCCGATGTCGCCTGGCGTGCGCAGTTGATGGGCTGGCGTTGCCTGTACACACCGAATGCGCGCGGCTACCATGTACGGGCGGTACTGCCCGGCAACCGGCGGGCGCTGCCGTCTGCGATCAACATGCACTCGGTGAAGAACCGCTTCCTGATGCGGGTCAAGAACATCACCGGGCATCTCTACTGGCACAACTTCGCTTCGATCCTCTGGCGGGACCTCGTCGTGCTTTCGTGCTGCCTGTTGCGAGAACAGACATCGCTAAAGGCGTTCTGGTATCTCGGCAGAAACTGGACGAGGGCATTGGAGAAGCGGCGTGTGATCATGAGCCGCCGCCGGGTCACCAACGAATACATTGCCAGCTGGTTCTCGTACGAACCAGTGAGCCATGCGGCGCAAAAACCGATGCAAAAAGCGAAGGCTCGCGCCGCCCGCGTGGGCGGGCGCTCCCGAGCCGCGAGAGGGTAATCCAGGGGGAAGTTGGGCCGCCACATCGCCATTGCCGGCACTCGTGGCATTCCCGCCAATTACGGCGGATTTGAAACCTTCGCCGAAGAGCTTTCCAGACGGCTGGTGGCACGCGGGCATCGTGTCACGGTTTACTGCCGGAACCGACACTCAGCGCGCACCTATCTGGGAGTGGAGCTGGTGTGGCTGCCGACGATTCGCCACAAGTACCTGGACACGCTGGTGCATTCGGCGATTTCCACCCTTCACCTGCTGTTTCTGCGGCCGGACGCAGTGCTCTACTGCAATGCAGCGAATGCCATCTACACCATCATGCCGCGGGTGGTTGGCATTCCGGTTGCGCTGAACGTGGATGGGCTGGAACGAAAGCGCAAGAAATGGAACGCCGCCGCCCGTGCCTGGTACCGGATGTCTGAAAAGCTGTCGACGATCTTTCCTACCAGGACGATCAGTGATGCGGAAAAGATCGCAGAGTATTATTACAACGAGTACAAGGCCGAAACGACATTCATTCCTTACGGCGCCGAACTGGGGAAGGTGAAGACGCGCCGCGTGCTGGATGACCTCGGTCTGGAGCCGGACCGGTATTTCCTCTATGTGACGCGGTTTGAGCCGGAGAACAATCCACTCCTGGTGCGGGAGGCATTCGAGAAACTGGATACGCCGATCCGGCTGGCGCTGATCGGCGATGCCCCGTATGCGCACGACTACATCCGAAAGGTTCGCGACACACAAGACCCGCGTGTCATTTTACCGGGAGCAATCTACGGAACGGGCTATCATGAACTGCAGTCGCATTGCTTTGCCTACATCCACGCGACAGAGGTAGGGGGTACGCATCCTGCTTTGATCGAAGCAATGGGGCGCGGGTGCGTCGTCTTATATCTGGACACCGTGGAGAACAGGGAAGTGGCCGGAGAGGGCGGCATTCCTTTCCAGCCGGAAACGCTGACTGCGCGCCTGCGCGAGGTGCTGGACATGGCTCCGGAGGAACGGGCGTGGTGGGGTCAGCGGGCGATGGAACTGGTTGCGGCGCGCTACAGTTGGGATCGGGTATCGGATGCCTACGAGCGGCTATTTGAGGAGATGGTGCAATGAGTGATCACGGACTGCGCTGCTGGGTGGAAATATCACGGGCGCAGCTGGCTGAGAACTTTCTTGCGATTCGCCACGCGGTGGGCAGCGGCGTGGAAGTGATGCCGGTGGTGAAGGCGGACGCCTACCGCCACGGAGCAGTGGAAGTTTCCAAGACGCTGATGGAATCGGGCGCGCGGTGGCTGGCGGTGAGCAGCGTCGACGAAGGAATCGCGCTCCGCCACGCACACATCGAGGCGAGGATTCTGGTGATGGGCGGAGTGCTGCCATGGGAACAGGAATCCCTTTCGAAGTTTGAATTGACTCCGGCGCTGCACTCGCTGGAACAAATCCGGCGGATCGGCGGCATGCCGTTTCATCTTAAGGTGGACAGCGGCATGGGCCGGATGGGGACGCGAGCGGATGCCGCGGCAATTGCAGCGGCGGTGGAGGAGAGTGAGGGCACGCTGGAGGGGCTGATGACGCATTTCGCGTCGTCGGCGGACTTCACTTCGCAGCAGACAGATGAACAGGTGGTGCGGTTCGTGCTGTTGCAGGAGGCGCTCGCGGAACGTGGCATTGTGCCGAATTACGTCCATATGGCAAGCACCAACCCGGTCCTCTTGGCCCGTCCGGAGACGTGGCAGACGATGGTGCGGCCCGGCATCGCCATCTATGGCTACGGCACGGCGGGGAAGGGAAACGTTCCGCCCTCGACGCTTGCCGTAAAGCCGGTTCTGAGCTGGAAGGCCTCCATCGTTCTAGTAAAGGATGTGCAGGCGGGAACCCCGCTGGGGTACGGAGCGATGTACCGGGCGGCGCGCGACATGCGCATCGCGGTCTTGGGGATTGGATATGCCGACGGTTTGCCGCACCGGCTATCGAACAAGGGCAAAGTGATCGCCGCGGGGAGGCTAACTCCTATTCTGGGAGCCGTTTCGATGGACTTGACCACCATCGACATCAGCCATGCCCCGGAGTTGAAGGAAGGCGACGCGGTGACGATTATCGGGGCCGAGGGCGAGGCGATGCAGGACGCGCAACAGGTGGCACGCACCGCCGGAACGATCTCCTACAGCGTGCTGTGCGGCATCAGCGCGCGCGTGCGGCGGGTCTACCGCTAGGGCCGATTGCCGATCCGATCAATGGCCTTTGCGATACCGGAGAGCAGGTCCACCGGCAAAGGGAAAACGACTGTGGTGTTCTTCTCGGAACCGATTTCGACGAGTGTCTGCAGGTAGCGCAACTGGATGGCTGCGGGCTGTTTTTGGATCTGTTCAGCGGCCATGGCCAGTTTCTCCGCTGCCTGGAACTCGCCTTCGGCGTGAATGATCTTGGCGCGACGCTCGCGTTCGGCCTCGGCCTGGCGGGCGATGGCACGGATCATGTTCTCCGGCAGATCGACCTGTTTCACTTCGACGAGGGCTACCTTCACTCCCCATGGGCCAGTATGCTGGTCGAGGATCGTCTGCAGCCTGACATTGAGTTTCTCGCGCTGGCTGAGGAGTTCGTCGAGGTCCACTTCGCCCAGGACGCTGCGCAACGTGGTTTGAGCGAGCTGGGAGGTGGCGTAAAGGTAATTGGTCACTTCAATGACCGCTTTCACCGCATCCACCACGCGGAAATACACCACGGCATTCACTTTTACGGTGACATTGTCCCGAGTCACCACGTCCTGGGAGGGAACTTCCAAGGCATCGAGCCGGAGGGAGAGGCGGACCATGCGGTCGACGGGGCGGAAGACAATAATCAGGCCGGGACCCTTGGCGGCGGAAAGGACGCGGCCAAGCCGGAAGATGACACCGCGCTCGTATTCAGCAAGGATCTTGATCGAACTAAAAAGATAAATGATCACGATGAGGACGAACAGAGTTGTGATGTCGAGCATGATTTCTCCTACTTAGTTTGAGGCGCCTGACGGCGGGTGAGCTGGTTCGACCCGCAGGGAGAGCCCATCTACAGCGACGACACGCACCGGTGCGCCGGCCGGAACTTCCGCGGTGGCTTCCGCATTCCAGTACTCCCCTCGAATATGGACTTTGCCATGTGGACTGAGAGGGGTGTGCGCCACACCGAATCCACCGATCATGGCGCCCTCGCCGGTGATGATCTTGGCGGCGCGCGCGCGAACCACCAGAGTTACCAAAAAAATGGTGATCGCTGCGAAGGGAAGGCTGACACCGATGGCCGTGCCCAACCGGATCCGCAATTCGGGCGGGCCATCGATCAGCAACAGCGCGCCCAGCACCATCGCGACGGCGCCTCCCAGCCCGAGAATGCCATGGGAAGTGATTTTGGCTTCGAGAACAAAGAAGGCGAGAGCAAGGATCAACAAAGCGACACCGGCCCAATAGATGGGAAGTACGGCGAGAGCCGACATTCCGAGGAGGACCATGATTCCGCCAGCGACTCCTGGAATGATGAGGCCGGGTGCGGAAAACTCGATGTATAGGCAGAGACCGCCGAGAACCAGGAGGATGAAGGCGAGGTTGGGGTCGCTGACGGCGATCATCACCTTCTCGCGCAAGGTCGGCTGATAGGCCTGCATCTGCGCGCCGGAGAGGTGCAGAGTCTGTTTGCCGCCATGAAAGCGCTCGATCTCGCGGCCGTCCAGGAGTTCAAACAGGTGATTCTCGTCGCGGGCGACGACATCGATCAACTTATTTTCCAAGGCCTCTTTCTCGGTGAAGGACCTGGCTTCGAGGACAGCCTTTTCCGCGAGGGCGCTATTGCGTCCGCGTTTGCCTGTCAGGCTGCGCAGCGAAGCTGCCGCGTCGCTCTCAACCTTTGAACGCATCACCGGATCCATCTGCTGGCCCAATAGGACGGGGGAAGCAGCGCCGGTGTTGGTGCCGGGCGCCATAGCGGCGATATCGCCGGCCTGGAGGATGAAGAATCCGGCCGAAGCGGCGCGTCCGCCGCTGGGCGTCACGTAGACAATCACCGGAATCGGAGACGCAATGATCTTCTCGTTGATGTGGCGGGTGGACTGCAACAGCCCGCCCGGTGTATTCAGCCGCAGGAGAATGGCGGCGGCTTTTTCGGTTTGAGCGAACAGGATGGCGCGGGAAAGGATTTCCTCGGTGATGGGGTGAATCACCCCGTCGAGGGAAACCGTAACGACTTTGGAAGCAGCAGCGCATGGCAGCGCCGCGAGAAGGGCAACCGCCAAAAGTGGATTCATGAGAACCCCGTCCGAACTATACCACTGGGCGCTGGTGCGGGGAAGCGCTAGACTTCCGTGCGTACGGTAAAGCGGATGCTGGCGAGGGTGTTGGCGGCTGTGAGGGGTTTGCCGCCGCTCACATCCTGCAGAAAGAACGTTGTACCGTCGCCGACCCATTTATCGGTAGTGACGCCGCCGGCGTTGCCAAATTGGCCCAATGAAGCGCCGTCGGGGGCGCCGACGTGAATTTCCACTGTTTGAACGGATGGGACATTCCAGTTCATGGAGGCACGGACAAGACCGGTTCCGTCGAAGTGGAAAATCGGATTGGTGAATGGAGTGAAGAGGACACCGGGGCGGGTGGAAACACCGGTTTGCGGGGCAACGATGGTGACAACGGCGGGGCTCGCCACATCGAGATTAACGCCGGAACGGGAGAGAAGGCCAGTATTGCGGTCGAGGCGGAGGACGGCGACGCTGTTCGCGCGGGCGTTCGGGGAGAAGAGGTGGTCGCCCTGCGGGTCGATGGCGAAGTTGCCGGGGGATGCTCCTTCGGCGGAGGCGATGTCGAGGAGGGTCATTTCGCCGGTATTGAAGTCCATATTGAACAAGGCGATGCTTTCGGCGCCATCATTGGAACCGTAAACGTATTTGCCAAATGGGGCGACCGCGACGTGAATTGCGGTATTCGAGCCATTGAACGAGTCCGGCACCGTACTCAGCGCCTGGATGTGCCGGAATTCCGCAGTGGCGGGGAGCCATTCGAGGGCGCTCATTGTGTTGTTGAGTTCGTTGACGCGGTAGACCCAGCGGCCGAGAGGATGAAACGAGAGACGGTGCGGGCCGGAGCCGGGAGCGGCGCTCAATTCGGAGACGGCCTCGAGCGTCCCCCCTGGTTTCAAGGCAAACACCGCGGTCTTGTCCAAGCCGAGGTCATTGACAATGACGTAGGCGCCGGTTGGGTCGGTGGTGATCTGAGCGGGATGAGAGGCATCCTGGCGCACACTGTTAGGGCCCGGTGTCCCTTGTAAGCGAACCACGTCGGATGCTTCGGCGAGCGATCCATCGGAGCCGATGGGAAACACGGCGACAGCGCCATTGTAATTGGCGACCAGAAGGAATCGTCCGGTGGGATCGACGCTGAGGTGGCGAGGATTGGCGCCCATGGATGGCTGCCTGTTCATCAGTGTTAATTCGCCGTTTTCCGGATTGATGAGGAAGCTGGAAATTGAACCCGACTTCTGCCCTTGATAGTCGTTGATGTCGCTCGCCGCATAAAGGTACCGCCGCGATGGGTCGGTGGCGAGGAAAGTGGGATTGCGTTCCTGAACGGTGGCGCCAAACTCCACAGCAGGCCAAGTTGCGCCGGGGCGGTAGAGGGTAATGCCATCGCCGCTGCCGGAGGAATCCGTGTAGGAGCCGACATAGGTATAAGCCGGGGCGTCGCTGAGAACCGGTGACTGCCCGAAGAGGGGTGCGGCGCATGCCCCGGCTGCCAGTTTCAGGAAATCACGTCTCGAACGATGCATCATCGGTTTCCTCCTTGTCTGATCCAGGATAAGCTGACACCGCTTCCAGAGCCAAGAGGAGAGCAGTAAGAAAACGGTAAGAGTTCAGTAAGCGGGCATGTTGTAGGTAAGGTATGCGATAAAATCAGGAAAACCGATCAAAAGGACTAAAATATGGCCAGTCGCAGGACTTTCATCATGGGCGCGGGAGGCGCAGCAGTCTCCCATCTCTCGTCGCAGAAGGCATTGTCGGCCAACGACAAAATCCGGGTCGCCGTGCTCGGTGTGAATGGACGCGGAAAGGATCACATCCGCGGGATCATGAGCCAGCCGGATGCGGAAATCGTGGCGCTGTGCGATCCGGATAATAAGGTATCCGGGGAGCGCGCGGCTCAATTCGAAAAAACTTACGGGAAGAAGGTCGACACGATCCAGGATCTGCGCAAGGTATTTGAGCGCAAGGATATCGACGCCGTAACAATTGCAACGCCGAATCACTGGCATGCGCTGGCCGCGATTTGGGCTTGCCAGGCCGGTAAAGACGTGTACGTCGAGAAGCCCGCGGCGCACAACGTGTGGGAAGGGCGGAAGCTGGTGGAGGCGGCGCACAAGTACAACCGCATCGTGCAGCACGGCGTGCAGTTGCGCAGTTCAGAAGCGTTGCAGGAAGCCGTCGCTCACCTTCGCAAGGGCGTGATCGGCAATGTATATATGTCGCGGGGATTGGTGTTCCGCTGGAGACCGTCGATTGGGAAGAAAGGCCCGTCGGATGCGCCGGCGCACCTGGACTACAACATCTGGACGGGCCCGGCACAGATGGAGCCGTTCTCGCAGCGGATCGTGCATTACAACTGGCATTGGACGTGGAATTACGGCAACGGCGACGTGGGGAACCAGGGCATTCATGAGACCGACATGTGCATGTGGGGCCTTGGCGTAGACACGCTGCCGTCGAAGATTACTTCGATGGGCGGGAAGTTCCTGTTCGATGATGACAAGCAAACCCCGGAAGTGCAGACGAGCCTCTATTCGTATCCGGAGCAGAAGAAGCTGATTCAGTTTGAAGTGCGCCACTGGTGCACGAATGACGAAGCCGGCGCGGGAGTGGGCAACCTGTTCTACGGGTCGGACGGCTTCATGGTGGTGAAGGGCTACGACACCTACGAGACGTATCTTGGACCGAAGAAAGAAAAGGGACCGTCGCGAAAAGCCGGCGGCGATCACTTCGCCAACTGGATCAAGGCGATCCGGAGCCGCAATCCGAAGGATCAGAACGGACCGGTGGAAAGCGGGCATCTGTCGAGCGCGCTGGCGCATTTGGGCAACATATCGTATCGCCTGGGAAGGCAGTTGAATTTCGATCCGGTGAAGGAGAAGTTCCACGGCGATGCAGAGGCGAATGCGATGTTGAAGCGGAACTATCGCGCCCCGTTCGTGGTGCCGGAAAAGGTTTAGCAAGGAAGGAGAAGAGAATTATGGCGGGCAATCGAAGAAAGTTCCTCACGGCGGCAGCGGGTGTGGCGACGGCTGCGGCCGCGGCTCCGGCGGCGCAGGGCGCCAAGACGCCGAAAGGAAAGGTGACGAAGAAGGTGTTCTACTCGAACGGAAAGAAACCGGAGAAGACGCCTCTGTTCAATGGAGCGGTCGGGTTCGGCAACCTGCTGTTCATCGCCGGCATTGGGGCACATTTTGAAGGCGGGATTAAGGAACACACCAAGCATGTGCTCGACACGATTGAAAAAAGGCTAACGGACTGCGGATCGTCCATGGACAAGGTACTCAAGTGCAATGTCTATCTGAACGATCTGAAGGATTACAAGGAGATGAACGAGGCATTTCTCGGCCGGTTTGGTGCGGAGCCGCCGGTGCGAACGACGATCGCGGCAGCGGGCGGAATACCCGGTAATTCGCTGGTGGAGATCGACGTTATAGCGTATATCTGATGTGGTTAGTGGCGCGGCGCCGTTTCCTTGCGGGACGGCGCTGCGCGACAATGGCAGCGTATGCTGCGGGTATGTTTCGTACTTCTCTTTGCGGCGCTATTTTCTCCTTCCTTTGCCGCACACTTAGTAATTAATCAAATCGGAAAAGCTGCCCAGGCAATTGTCTACGATTTGCCGGAATCATCGGGCCGGGCCGAAGTTATTCGGTTTCTGGAGGCGGTGCGGGACCGCTTCAATCCCAAGATAGACATTCTGGACGCTGCCGCGACTTCAGAATCGGTTTTGAAAGAGAAACTGAAACAGCCGTTTCTCCTCTATACGACCCTGGGAAGCAAATCCGATCTTTTCCAGCGAGCCGTTGGCCCACTTCACTGGACCGTCCACAACAATGAGTTCCGGTGGGGTAGTTTTCGCTCGGGACTGGACGGGTTGCGAGTGATTGCAGCGGCGAAGCATGCTTATGCGAACGGACATTGCGTGGTGTATGCCGCCGGGTCGAATGCCTCGCTGGCCGGGATCAATGTTGTTTTTCACGGCCCGTACTCTTATCACATCTATCGCGGTACGGAACAACTGAAGCAGGGGAGGTATGACCAGGAATTCCGGGACCGGGCGCAATTGGAGAAAGGAGCGGCGCTGCAGGATGTGGAGGAGTTTTTTGCCACCTTGGAGCGGGTGCATCCAAAGCTTCTGGCCAAACGTTCGCAGGCGGAATACGTAAAGTTGCAGTCGGACGTGCGCGCTGCGGTGAATGCGAAGGCAGATGGGGAAGGGAATGTTCCGATGGACCAACTGGCTTCCCAGTTAGCGTACGCGGCCGCCTGGTTTCAGGACGGGCACACGACTTTGGGTTACGGCGATGCCGACGTGATGGCGAGTGACAAGCGGTATCCTCCGTTCCGGCTGCGATACGAGAACGGGAGGTGGATTCTTCGTGCGGCTTCGGACCCGTCGCTGGCGGGAACGGTGCTGAAGGAAGTGAATGGATCGCCCGTCGAGCAGTTCTTGCGGCCGGTATTGGACCGCTGTTCCGGGGAGACGGCTGCTTTCCGCGCGGTCCGGTTTCGAGGAATGGAGGCAGGGGCGTACGTGCTGGCGAACCTGACAGCAGAGAAGAAATACAAACTGAAAGTGCGAGGCGGGAACACCGAGCGGGAAGTAGCGCTCGATTCTCTGAACTACAGAGATTTTGAGAAGCTGGCGTTGCAGGCACCGGAGACGCTTCCCAACCGGTCCGGCACAACAGTCGACTTTCTGGAGGGCAACACGATCGCATATTTCCAGTACCAGTCCTTCCAACGGACCGATGAGGAGAAGAACAAGATTGATGGAATTTTTGAGCAGATTCGGGCGAAGGGAGCGAGGGATCTGATTCTGGATCTTCGAGGGAATGGCGGCGGAAACTCGGATATGGGCGAGCACATTCTGAAGTACCTTTACGAAGGCGCGTTCCGGCCATTCAGCGAGGTGCGTGCGAAGCTTTCTCCGGACGTGAAGGGTCACGTGGCGCCGTCAGCGAAACCAGGTGCCGTCCTGGATAGTGGGAAGGTGGTGTCGCGCAAAATGAAGGAGAAAGCGCGCCCGAAACCGGCGGCGTTTTTCAACGGACGATCCTATTTGTTGATTGACAGCGGGACGTTCTCGTCGGCCACGGACTTTGCAGCGATGTTTCGCGATTACAAAGTCGGCACGATCATCGGCTATGAAACTGGTGGGCTTCCGACCTCATTTGGCGATATGCACTCCTTCACCTTAAAGAACAGCGGGATCCGCTGCGGCGTGTCGTGGAAGCAGTTCTTCGGGCCGCGTCCCAGGCCGGGCGATGACGAGCATGGAGTGCAGCCGGATGTGTCGATGAATGAGGAAGTGTTGAAGGCGTTTCGCGCGGAGCGGGATCCTGTGCTGGCGTTCACGGTGCAGTACGTGCGCGAAAAACGCTGATTCAGAGGTGACGTTCAGGCGGTCATCGGCCCCTCGCCCTGCGAGAGGGTTGTGAGGATTTTTTCCTTCTCCTCGGCCGCCATCTTCTCAGCGGTGTCGAGCGAGTACGAGTAGGCGGTGATTGCCGCGACGGAGATAAAGGCGACAACGCTGTAGAACGGCCATTGGGCCTCCCATGCGTGGCGAGCATAATAGGCAAACGCAAACGGAGCTGCGAGGAATGGGTAGATCAGCAGGAGGAGTGCCTGAAACTTGGTTGCGGCGCTCCGCTTCCAACTCTCGCGGGGATCGACGGGGCGCGGGTAGCGGAGCGAACTGAAGTTTCCGACCGACATCAGAAACACCAGCATGACCATACACACGAGGATGGAATCGACGAACATCCGCCAGGTGACGGGCAGGCGGAAGAAGAGGCAAATGGTTGTGATGATCAGGATCTGGAGCAAAACGAACAGGGCGGCGGTGACATTTTTGGCGATGATCATGGAGCGGGTGCGGGTGGGTGTGAGCCAGTAGAGCTGCGAAGCGCTACGGTCGAACCCCAACATGTTCCAGAGCAGCACTTCGCTCAGCAGCGTAATCCCGTAAGCGCAGATGATCACCAAAAAATAAGATGCCATGACACCGGACTGGCGGCGGCCAAACATCATGGGCAACCAGATGAGCAGGCCGAACGAGAATCCCATGATGAAGAGAAGCCGGAACCGCGGCGCGCGAATGAGGGAACGGACTTCTTTCTCCACGATGGCACCGATAGGATCGGGAAACAGCCTGCCAGGGAAGCGGAAAATGCCTTCCACCCAGGAGCGTGAACTGGTGGCCTGATTGCCGGAAGCGGTTGAAGCTTCGTGATCAAACTGCAGACTGCGCTCGAATTGCCAGCGCCCAAAAAGATAGGCGATCGCCACCCAAATCAGGAGGATCAGCACATCGCTCCACGAGCCGGTGCCGGAGAGCAGGCGGCCTCCAGAGACCCAAGGAAGGGGAAAGGACTGGCTGCTCTGAAAGGATTTCTTCCATTGGGCGGGAATCCCGTTGCGAAGGATGATCTGGGGCAGGGCAGCGATGAGGACGGCGACGATCATGACGGCTTCGCGAATGCGCCGCCAGCCGAGGAGACGGGTCATCAGATCGCGAATACCGGCGGACATGAAGAGATTGAACGCGATGAAGGGCAACAGCGCGAGGGTGTACCAGGGGCGGAGCACAGGATTGAGGCAGATGCCTACGAATGTGCCGCCGACCATGAGCAGCATCTCGATGGCCGTGGAGACGCGGAGCATTACTTCGAGAAAGAACAACTGCGAGTGGGGGATGGGGTAGATGCGCAGCCGCCGCATCTGGAGCGACATTCCGGCCGAAGCCATGAGGACCGGCACGACCTGCCAGTAGAGGGACGCGAGCAGCAGGCTGGGGGAGAGGAAGGCGAAGAGTAGCGCGGTGTCGCGAATTTCCCGCAAGGCGATGCTGACAGCGAAGGCACCGAAGGCCCACAGGCCATACCAGATGCCATTGATGATCAGGGACAGGATGAGGCCGCTTTTGCCGCCACGCGGATAGAAGTTCCGCATGGTGCGAAACTGGGCCCACAGGATGGCACGCGCCTGCTCGTTCATAGCCAGTCGAGGGATTCGGCATGCCGATCGGCGCCGACGACACGAACGAAGATATCTTCCAGGGTTTCGGCGCCGGTGCGGAGTTCGCTCATCGGACCTTCGACGACGAGCTTGCCCTGATGGATGATAGCGACGCGCTCGCAGAGACGTTCGACCACTTCCAAAACATGCGACGTGAGAAACACGGTGGCGCCGTGGCGGACCTGGTCGAGGAGTAGATCCTTCATCATGCGGGCGCCGACGGCATCCACGCCTTCGAAGGGTTCGTCCATGAGGAAGAGTTCCGGCTTGTGAATCATCGAGGCGGCCATCGCGACGCGTTTCCGCATGCCTTTGGAATATTCGCCGATCAGTTTGCGGGTGGCGCCGTCCAATTCGAACAACGACATGAGTTCCCGAGCGCGTTCGCGAGCGATGGCGCGCGGCAGTTTGTACATGCGGCCCACGAATTCCAGAAACTCGGTCCCGGTGAGGTGTTCGAAGAGAAGTGTTTCGTCGGGGACGAGTCCGATACGGGATTTCACATCCATCTCACCGCGCGGCAGGGGATAGCCGAGAATTTCGATGCTGCCGGAGGTGGGGACGGCGAGGCCCATCAGCATTTTGATGGTTGTGGTTTTGCCTGCGCCGTTGGGGCCGAGGAACCCATAGAAGGCGCCGCGCGGGACTGAGAGGGAAAGCCCATCCACCGCGGCCTTCTCGTTGTAGACTTTGCGCAGATCGGTGATCCGGATCGCGGGTGAAGGCTCCGTGGGCCGGTCGATTTCGGATTCCACCGTTTATGCTCCGGCGGACGGGCTGAGGAGGTGTTTGGCGAGAAACGGAATCCCTTTCACTCCGTGCCAGCTATGTTCTCCTTCAAAGACTTCCTGATCGATGAGGGGGGCTGCAGAGAACGCTTCATAGACGCGCTTGACGCGTGCGAAGCTGTCGCGAAAGGCGGTGATGGGGAAGATGTCGTCGCGCATTCCCGACTCGGCGAAAAAAGGCCGCGGGGCTATGAGGCCGGCGACGTCGTACATTTCAGCCCATTCGAGGATGCCGGGGACGTAGTTGTCGATGCAATGGGAAAGGCTGAAGATGGAATCGCGGAAGGTGCAGAGATAGCCGCTGGCGAAGGCAGCCTGGATCCGAGGTTCGAGGGCAGCGGAGAAGACGGTGATGGTGCCGCCGCCAGAGATGCCAGTGACGCCCACTTTTTTGGCGTTCAGTTCGAGCCGGGTTTCGATCCAGTCGATGGTGCGCATGACATCCCAGACGCGCCATCCGATCATGGTTTCGCCGAGTAGCAAGGCGGCTCCAGCGGTGGGCTGGCAGGCGGAACGGCCGAGGCCGCCCTTCCTGGTTTTGGCATCACGGCGGCAGCCGAACGCCATCTGTTCAATGGCAACGGCGGCCATTCCCTGTTCCACTACCTGGATGGCGAAATCGTGCATGTAGCCGGACCTGTCGGTGCGGTCACGGCCTTTGTCGTCGATGCCGACGATGTCGTCGACGCCGCGGCCGTGGCCGGGGAGGCAAATCACGGCGGGGTACGGCTTCTGCCCGGTTTTGGGCGTGAGTAAATATCCGAGCACGAGCTGGCCGGGACGGCTTTCAAAAACGAATTTTTCGCGCCGGTAATTGGGGAATTCACGCTGCTCGAGGGATTGCGCCTTGAGGCTGCCGCGCGTGGAGGGAAAGCCGCCGACCAACTCAGTGACTTTGGGGCGAAGGCGTTTCTGCCAAGCTTCGGCGGCTTTACGGGAATCCGCTTTGAAGGTGAGTTTGAGCGGGGCGTTCTTGTACCGTTCGAGGGTCCAGGCGACCGGGTCGAAGGCGCTAGCGGTTACCTGGTCGGAATGGCCATCGAGGGGACCGGTGTAGGCTGCCGGCGCCTGGGCCAGAGCGTTCAGTCCGATGGCCGCCAATCCTGCCTGGCGGCGTGTCAATTTTCCCGCACCATTGCTGCTCATGTGATGTTAGAGGTTCACTTCCACTACTTCGTCGAAGATGCCCTGCGGCAACTGAATGCCGGCCACCTTGATCCGCTCCAGGATCTTGGGCTCGTAGCCACTCCAGCGGAACCGTCCCTGGACCTTGCCCGCGTCGCTGACGCCGGTGCGTTCGAAGAAAAAGACGTCGCGCGTTCCGACGCGGTCTTCTTCCACTCCCACGACTTCCGAGATGGAGACGATCTTACGGGAGCCATCCTGCATACGCGACACTTGCAGAACAATCTTAATCGCACTGGCCAACTGCTGCACGATGACGCGGTTGGGAATTTCGAGGTCGGCCATCAGGATCATGGCTTCGAGACGGGAGAATGCATCGCGCGGTGTATTGGCGTGGATGGTGGTCATGGAGCCTTCCACACCGGTGTTCATGGCCTGGAGCATGTCCAACGCTTCCGCGCCGCGGCACTCACCGACGATAATGCGGTCGGGGCGCATGCGGAGAGCGGTGCGCAGGAGTTGGCGCTGATTGACGCCGCCTTCGCGGTTGACGTTGGGAGGGCGCGTTTCAAACTTCACGACGTGGCGCTGCTGCAACTGCAATTCGGCAGTGTCTTCAATGGTGATGATGCGCTCTTCTTCGGGGATGAAGCGGGACATCGCATTCAGGGTGGTCGTTTTACCGGAGCCGGTTCCGCCCGAGATGAGGATGGTTGCTTTCGCCTGTACGCACGCGGCGAGGAAGCGGAGCATCATGGGAGTGATCGTCTTGTTCGCCACCATCTCATCGGAGGTGATGACGTGGCGGCCGAACCGGCGAATGGACAGCGCGGGGCCATCGAGGGCCAGAGGAGAGATGATGGCGTTGACGCGGGAGCCGTCCAGGAGACGGGCGTCGACGATCGGCTGCGCTTCGTCTACGCGGCGGCCGACCTGCGAGACGATCTTTTCGATGATGTGCAGCAGGTGCGCGTTGTCTTTGAAGCGGACCGGGCTCAGAGAGAGCTTGCCGCCCCGTTCAATGTAGACCTTGTTGAAGCCGTTGACGAGAATATCCGAGATGGAAGGTTCTTTGAGCAGGGGTTCCAGCGGGCCGAGTCCGAGCACTTCATCGAGGACCTCTTCCACCATCTTGTTCTGCTCGGCGGTGGTCATGGGAATGCGCTCATCCTCGATAAGGCGTTCCACGACGCGGCCGATTTCGGCGCGCACGCGGTCCTTCGGGAGTGAGGAGACCTTGTCGAGATTCAGGACGCCAATGAGCTTCTTGTGGATCTCAGACTTGATTTCGAAGTAGCGGTCAGCGGTCCGGACGGGGCCGGAAGCAGCGCCGCCGGGGCGAGGGGGAAGTGGTCGGAAATTGCTACCCACGCGGTCTCCTTGGGATCATGAGATGCTTTCAATTATAGCTGTAGCATTGTGGAGCGGAGAGTGATTCGAAGGCGATTCCTGAGTGGATTGGCCGGGGTAGCGGCGACGCCGCGCGCCAACCGTCTGGCGGCGCAGGAGAGGAGAACTGTTTTTGTCGCCACGCAAGGAATGGAACGTTTGGCGAGCGTGGGAACGGTTTACCGGCGCGCGTACAGCGGTTGCGCCGATCCGGGGAAATCGGGGCTTTTGACGGGAATGTACGCGCACGCGGGAACCATTCCGCGCGATCAGACACTGGAGGGCTTGCTCGGTACCGCAGGTCACACTTTGCGGTTCGTGGAGGGCATGCTTCCGAATGAAGCCTTGCTGCCGGGGCGAATCGCTGTGTGCGCCGGCGAAGCGGCCGCGCTGGACGGCGGGTTTCGAGAGGATGGGGTGCGGATGCCGCTGGCGATGCTGGTCCCGGGACTTCCTTCCGGCGTGTTTGACCGGCTGGTGAGCAGTGTCGATGTGACTCCGACAATCCTGGCGGCTTGCGGCATAGAACCGCCGGAGAGCATGCACGGCCGCAATTTACTGAGCGATCCGATGGAGTATGTGTGCCTGGAGGGGCGGATCGGCAAGCCGGGCGAGTGGCGCGCCATTGTTCGCGGATACGACAAGCTGGTGGTGGACAAAAAGGGTGAAGTGACGCATTTCTTCAACCTGAGCGAGGATTCAGGGGAAGCGGACAACCTCGCACATCACTACGACAAGTCGGCGCAGATCCGGCGTACGACTGACGAACTGAAGGCGCTGCTCGCGATCTGGCGCCGCCGGACGAAAGACGGGATCACCCCGTCCGGGTTAAAGAAACGCGGAAAATAGCAGAGTGGAAGAAGATCTGTTAACCCGTGACCCGCACCTGAGATACATCGGCTACGTCCGGAGCGAGGTGGGCGATCGGAAGGCCATGCCGGCCTTCGGTGCTCCCGCTTGTGTGGAACTGGTGCCGGAGATGGCGCCGGCGTTGTTACGAATCGAGAAGCACTCGCATTTCTGGATCTTGGCGTGGTTGATGGGCCGGCCGGAGCGGGATGTGCTTCAGGTGGTGCCGCGTGGTGTGGATCCGGATCAGCCCGATGCGATGCATGGCGTATTTGCGGTACGCTCGCCGGCGCGGCCGAACCCGATCGGACTGACCTCCGCGAAGTTGGAGCGTGTGGAGGGGTTGCGGCTGTACTTTGACCGTCTGGACTTCTTGGACGGGACGCCGGTGTTGGATGTGAAGCCGTATTTTGCGGCGCGGGACCTGATCTTCAATGCGCGGAACGTTCATATCGGGAAGCCGCGGACGAGGGAGGACCGCCGCGAGTCGCTGCTGTTTCAGGCGCTGCGATTCGTTCCTTCGCTGCATCCTGATGTGGCGGTTGCAGTGCGGATTGTGGAGTTATTTGGCGGGGATCTCCATTCGATGCGAGTACCGATGTCACGGCCCTACCTGGTGGATGCGTTGATGGGAATCTCCCGGCTGTCGTTGAGCAACGGCATCACCCTTTCGGAGGAGCCCGTGCTCGTGCTGAACGGCGCGGAGGAATATGCGCTCCCCGCGTACTCCTCGTTCGAGGCGGCGCTTGCGGCAGCGGACACGGACTTCCTGGTTAATCCGTGAGAATGCCATAAGGCGAATTCCCTATCGGCCCGGCACGCCCGTTCCGCCGATAGAAGTGTTGCATGGCATTGACGTTGCGGGTATGGGACGAGGCGATTCCAGGTCAGCGAGTGGGGGCTGGTTCGATCACCTGCGAGAGTGGGGCGATCACCGCGCGGGAGCTGATTCGAAGCCGCGTGGAGCAGGAGGTTCAGCGCTACAACCAGTCGCTGCCTGAGGTGTTTCAAGGCCTGGTTCAGCCCGAAGAGTCGGAGCGCATCCTGAATGGCTTCCGGATGACGGAAAGAAAGCCACTCCATTCGGAGGTACAGTTCCGGCGCGCGTGTCAGAGCTTTGAGAGCAACGGGTTCCTGCTGATGGTGGATGGGCGGCAGATCGGCGACCTCGCCGCAGTGCTTGACCTGAAAGCAGAGTCGGAGATTCAGTTCGTGAAACTTGTTCCGCTGATCGGGGGGTAAACGATGGACAATCTCCTGCAGTGGAAGGTGGTTCCGGCGCAGCTTTCGGATTCCGGACCAGGAGCGGGCGGCCTTCTCGAAGAGGTAATCGCCGCGGTGGAGGCGGCTCCGGCCACGTTTACCGAACGGGACGCCCTGAAGGCTGTGGAGCAGACGCTGGAGCGAGTGAAGGCAGCGTCGCACGAAGAGCAACTGGCCTTTCTGTTTAGGGCTTTGGGCCAACTGCGGGATCCGGGCAATTTCTCGCTGCAACTGGCGTTGAAAGGCATGACGTCCGCCGTCTTGCGCGGGGGATTGCGGCTCAGTTCCATGGACGCGCTACGCCTGGTGGAGATGGGGTCTCATCCCCGGCTTCTCTTCCCCTACAAAGCTCTCCTCAGCGCGCTGCAGACGGCGCCACAAACGCCGGCCCTGGCGGACGGGCTGCGCAATCTTCGGCCCATGATCGACGAATGGCACGGGAAGCGGGAGATGGAGGACATCCGTGAGCGCATCGACAAGCTATTGGACATCGTGCCCGCGAAACCTCTGGAAGCAGCCGCCAGCTGGTCGCGGCGGGTGTTTGCCGATATTGATGCCTCGGCTCAACAGCTGCCGTGGCGCGCTTTGCTGCTGCACGTCCGGGAATTGACCCAGAGCACGGCGTCGCGGAAGTGGCAGGAAGAGGCGGTTGCGCGCATCGGAACGATCGGTAGAGAGGAGTTTGTTGAGGCAGCGCATCGCTGGCTGGCGCTCGGCCCGATGCCGGAGATGCCGCAAACGCAAGTACCGGAATCAGAGGCGGATTACCAGAAGGGCTTCCTCTGGGCGATCGGAGCGCTGGGTGAGACGTCGCTCTGTCCGGACATCGCCGATTTTGCGTTCCATTGCTTTCGCAAGATCCCTATGATCGGGGCGGTGTCGCATCGAGTGGGCAACGCTTGCGTCAACGCACTGGCTGCCATGCCGGGACTGGAGGCTGTGTCGCAACTGAGCCGCCTGGCGGCACGAGTGAAGTACGATGTGGCGCGGCGTCTGATTGAGAAGGCGCTGGTGGAGGCGGCGCGGAAGAACAACGTCAGTCGAGAGGATCTGGAAGCGATGTCGGTGCCGGCGTTTGGGCTTGATGGCTCGGGCACAAGACGGGAAACGGCGGGCGATTCTGAGGCAATTCTCACGATCGAGGACGGCGCCGCGGTGCTCACCTGGCGGCGCGATGGGAAGCCGTTGAAGGGCGCACCGGCAGAGGTGAAGGAGAAGCATCCCGAACTGGCGGCGGAATTGAAGAAGGCCGCGAAGGAACTGGATGCCACGCTCGCCACGACACGCATCCGGCTGGAGCGGTTACTGCTTTCCGACGCGGCCACCGCATTCGAAGCATGGCGTTCGTGGTATCTCGAACACCCGGTGACTTCCGTATTTGCACGGCGCCTGATCTGGGAGATCGAAGCGAATTCTTCGAGGCTGACGGCGATCTGGTGGAACGGCGCCCTGGTGGATTGGTCCGGCAATGCCGTTGCGGCGGGAGCGGGAGCCAATGTCCGGCTGTGGCATCCGGTGCGTTCCGATTTGCAGACGATTCTCTGCTGGCGCTGTTTTCTGGAAGATCGGGGAATCCGGCAACCATTTAAGCAGGCGCACCGCGAGGTCTATTTGCTGACCACCGCGGAACGTGAGACCAGGACCTATTCCAACCGCTTTGCCTCGCACGTCATCAAACAGCATCAGTTTGCAGCGCTGTGCCGGGAGCGCGGCTGGCAGTTCCATCTCATGGGCAACTGGGACTCTCACAACACGCCGTTCTTCCTGTTGCCGCAATATCATCTGCGAGCCGAATTTGACGTTGAGTTTCCAGCAAACGAAGAGGCGACGGCTCACGGAGTGTACCTGGTGATTGCCACCGACCGTGTGCAGTTCGTTTCGACGCAACGCGAACAGAAGCGTAGAGACTGGCCCCCGGCTGTGTGGACTCCGGAAGCAATTCAACAGGCGATGGAGGGAAGGGAACCGGTACCGCTGGAGATGGTTCCCGCTGTGGTGTTTTCGGAGGTGCTGCGGGACTGCGACCTGTTCGTGGGCGTTACGAGCATTGGAACCGATCCGGAATGGAACGTGCAGCGCCCTGCCGGGGCGCATGCGGATTACTGGTCCGCCTTCGCTTTCGGAGAGCTATCCACAGCGGCAGAGAACCGTAAAGGCGTGATTGAGGGACTGGTGCCCAAACTGGCGATCGGTGAGCGCTGCCGTGTGGAAGGTCGATTTCTGTGCGTACGTGGCGAGTGGAACGAGTACCGGATTCATCTCGGCAGCGGGAACGTGCTGATGGAGCCGGGTAGCCGCTACCTGTGTATTGTGCAAGGCCCCGGTGACCGCGCCGCTAGTGTTCCTTTGCCGTTCGAAGGAGACCGGACGCTATCGCTGATCTTGAGCAAGGCATTCCTGCTGGCGAATGACCGTGCGATCCAGGATCCGACGATTTTGAAGCAGATCCGTCCCTAGTCCTTTCCTCCAGCCTAGCGGGCTGTTTGGAACATGCGGCTTGTCTCTTCATTCAGGAGCACCCACAGCCCGTAGACGCCGAGGATTGTTCCAAAGGGGAAATGGAGAAGCTCGAGGGCTGACAGCGCGATCGTCAGGAAGCGAGCCCACCGCTGCATCGTGAGCAAGCCAATGCCGGCGATGAGACCAGGCAGGGAGAGCACGAGCATCAGGGCGAAGACGAAGACGCCGATGCCACCGAGGATGGGGACGGCGATGAAGCTATCGGAGGAGGAAGCACCGGCGAGTCCGGCCAAGCCTCCGAATATGAGGAGCACTATTCCTCCGGCGAGTAAGCCCAAGCCTCCAAAGATGATATGGAGTATTCCGAGGATGCGTACATGGGATGACATAATGTGCCCAAATCATCATACGCTTCCTGGCGGCCCGAAGTTCAGTTCACTAACATCCGACCCGATTTCGCCGAGGAGATAAGGGAAGGACCAACAGAGTGGAAGTTACGCGAGTGCTGCAGGATGCGCGAATGCTGCAGGATGGCCTGCCAGCGGCTGGGCTGGGGGAGGCAAGCCTGGGGGAGGCTGGCCCCGGGGAGGCTGGCTCAGGCGAGGCAGACCTGGGGAAGGCCAGCCCGGCGCCGACCGGGGATCCCTTGGACGACCGGATCCGGCTGGGATTGGAAGGTTCCTTTGTGGACCGGCTGGCGATTGCCCGGAAACTGGCGAAGATCCTGGCCGACTGGCACGCCAGGGAGGTTTACCATGCGGAACTGGATGCGTCGTTTGTGCTGCTGGATGCCATGAATACGGTCAACCTGACCGGCCCGGAAACGAAGGAAAAGAGTGCCCGGGGAGCAAACATCGCGGCGTTCGGGGTTATTCTCTACTCCTTGTTGCGGAACGAGGTCTATACGGCGAACAGGGGATCGATTCCGAATCTGGAGGAACTCTACCAGGCAGGCTATTCTCCGGGAGTGGTGGAAATTCTCGAGAAGTGCTTTCGCGACAATGGGCGTTACTCCGGATTTCGCGAAATCCTGCGCGACCTGGAAGAGGTGGACCACGCCAGCCGTGAAACCCACCGGACGCCCTGGAACCCACAACTCGTTGTGATTGTGGTGCTGGGAGTGTTGGCGGCGCTGGCAGTGCTGAGCGCCGTACTATTGCCATGACGGGTGAAAATCAATCGGGCTGGATGAGGAAGACCTCCTCTTTCGTGTCGATGGCGCGGCCAATGAAATACCCACCGACGACCGCCGCTCCGGTGATGGCAGCCCACCCGGCAATGCGAGCGGAATCGGAGACATTGACGCGATCTTCGCTGATGGCCCAGCCGAGGGAACCGAGGGCTACCGCAGTCCCGATTCCGGCCGCCCCGATCAAACGGGCGGGTCCCTTTACCCGTTTCACCTTTACTTGCACAACCTGGTTGCGTGGAATGGAAGCCTGTCCCAGTCCATACGCCTGCTTATCCGAGCTGCCCACTACATCCATCTGCAGCGAATCATTCTGAACAGACGTGACCGTTCCCTGCAGCGTGGCCTTGGAGGCGAGGGTCAGGGAGACCTTGCGTCCCGCAATGGCGCCATCCAATTCGGACCATTTCAAGGGGCGTGCCTCCTTTCCGAACGTGAGGTGAGGAAAGGAAATGAGAAGAATGGCAGCACAAACGGAGTACCGGTTAAGAGTCATTAAATGGGGCCTCTTTTTTGAAAGATAACATTCCCTTTTGGGTTGGAAACCGTTGCTTTGGTTCCATTAATCAATCCCCGCGGGAGGCTGAATATTCCCCAATAAGTGACGCCCTGGTCTGGTTCTGCAACGGTACACTGGAAACTGCATGCGTTGCGCCGAAATCGCGGTGATTGGAGCGCCCCTTGACCTGGGGGCGGGCCGCCGCGGTGTCGATATGGGGCCGTCGGCGATCCGCGTGGCGAACCTGGGCGCGCGCGCCGGCGGGTTGGGCTATACGGTCCAGGACCAGGGGAATGTAGACACCAAACAGGCGGAAAGCGTGTCTGCCGGGCCCACCAGTGCCCGTTATCTCACGGAGATTTCGCTGACGTGCAAACGCCTCGCCCAAATGGTGGAACGCGCCCTGGATCAAGGGCAGGCGCCGCTGGTGCTTGGAGGCGACCATTCCATCGCCGTCGGGACGGTTTCCGGCGTGTCGCGTCATTTCAAAAGGCAACGCAAGCGGATCGGATTGATTTGGGTGGATGCGCACGCCGACATGAACACGCCGAAGACGAGTCCGAGCGGGAACGTCCACGGCATGCCCCTGGCTTGTATTGTGGGCCAAGGCCCGTGGGAGTTAACGCATCTCTACGGGTATGCGCCGAAGGTCGACGCACGAAATGTCGTGCTTGTGGGCATTCGCGACGTCGACCAGTTGGAGAAGCCACATGTTCGCGAATCCGGGGTTCATGCGTTCACGATGCGGGACATTGACGAACGCGGCATGAAGGCAATTATGGGAGAAGCGATCGAGATCGCCAGCGCGGGTGCGGCCGGAATCCACCTGTCGCTGGATATGGACGCGGTAGATCCACAGTTCGCGCCGGGCGTGGGAACGCCGGTTCGCGGCGGGTGTACCTATCGCGAGGCGCACCTGGCGATGGAAATGATCAACGATTCCGGGCTGATGGTATCGATGGAAGTGGTGGAAGTGAATCCGGTGATTGATGAAGTGAACCGTACGGCGGAACTCGCCGTCGAACTGACATTGTCGGCGCTGGGAAAGAGGATATTGTGAAAACGCGAGTAGCGGTAGTTTATGGAGGAAGGAGCGGCGAGCATGAGATCTCGTTGCGCTCGGCCGAGTCTGTGATTGCGGCGCTGGATCGGGAGCGATTCGAGCCGGTGAGGTATGTGATCTCGAAGGAAGGAAAATGGTCACCGGGGCCGTTGCTACCCGAGCCGGGCGGAAATCCAGGCATCGACGTGGTGTTTCCAGTCCTGCACGGAACGTTCGGCGAAGATGGAACGGTTCAGGGGCTGTTGGAACTCGCGGATCTTCCGTACGTGGGGCCGGGGGTGTTTGCCTCGGCGGCTGCGATGGACAAGGACGTGATGAAGCGGCTGTGCCGGGAAGCGGGTCTGCCGGTGGTGGAAAGTATCACGTTGACGGCGGGAAACCTGAATGCGGATGAGGCCTGCCAGCGGTTCGCATTTCCGATGTTTGTGAAACCCGCGAACCTTGGATCGTCGGTTGGGATTTCGAAGGCCAACAACTGCGAGGAACTGAAGACGGCCATTGCCACCGCGGCTGAGTTTGATCGCAAGGTCATTGTGGAACGCGCCATCATCGGCCGCGAACTGGAATGCGCGGTGCTCGGCAATGAGACTCCGTCGGCCTCCTATCCCTGCGAGATCATTCCGTCGAAGGAGTTCTACGATTACGAGGATAAGTACCTGCTGGACAAGGCGCAATGCCTGTTGCCGGCACAGCTTCCGGAAGGAGTGACGGCGGAGTTACGGCGCATTGCGGTGGAAGCGTACCAGGTGATCCAGTGTGAAGGGATGGCGCGCGTCGACTTTCTGCTGGAGGGCGCGACTGGAAAGCTCTACATCAACGAGATCAATACCATCCCTGGGTTCACGTCGATTAGCATGTATCCCAAGATGTGGGAGCATGCGGGCATTCCGATCACGAAACTGATCACGCAGTTGATTGACCTGGCGCTGGCGCGGCACGCCGCCCGCAAGACGCTGCGGTATTCGATTTAGCACCAATGTTGCCGATCGCCTTACTGCTCTTCCTCGCCGACGATCCCCTGCAGGAAATGCAGGCGCTCATTAAGCGCTTCATCGATGTCTACGTGACCGCATCGAAGGAAGCAGCGGACGAAGTGAATCCCGAGCAGGTCATGTATCAGGGCGCCATCCCAGGGATGTTGCGCGGCTTGGATCCTCATTCCATTTTTTTTGATCCTGCTCAGTTTGAGCAGTTGAAGGAAATGGAGCGAAGTACGAAGAAGGGGTTCGGAAGTGTGGTGTCGGTGCTTCCGGGACGCGTCATTTTTCTGCAAACGCTGCCCGGCACGCCTTCCGCCAAGGCCGGAATTTCGGGTGGGGACGAGATCATGGCCATCAATGGGATTCCGCTGTCGGGTCTTGTGATGGAACAGTTGATTGAGTTACTGAGCCAGTCGCGGCAGCAGCAGGCACGTATCGACGTAAAACGTCCGGGAAGCGCGCGGCTGCTCACCTTTAATCTGACGCCAGAGGAAGTGGCGTCTCCGGCGGTTGATCGAAAATTTCTGCTGCGGCCCGGAGTTGGATACATCCGCATCACCAGCTTCGAAGGCGAAACCGGTCCGCAGTTGCAGCAGGCCATGGAAGCGCTGGGCGGCGATAAGTTGAAGGGTGTCGTGCTCGACCTGAGAAACAATCCTGGCGGTGTTCTGACGGCGGCACTGGAAGTTTCGTCGTTGTTCCTTCCGCCCGGCACGAAAATCCTTTCCGTGCGCGGGCGCTCGAAGGAACAGGAAGAAGTGAAGGTGGCGGAGAAAGCGAAACCGTATCACTGCAAAGTCGCGGTGCTCATCAACGGCAAATCTGCCAGCGCCAGCGAAATCGTTGCGGGAGCCGTCCAGGATCATGACCGTGGCGCGGTGCTGGGCGAACCCAGTTTTGGAAAAGGCCTGGTGCAAGGCGTTTTCCCCCTTTCGTCTTCCAGCGGGCTGGCGCTGACGACTGCCTATTACTACACGCCGAGCGGCCGATCGATACAAAAGCCGCTGCGCGGCGGCCTGCTGGATGATGTTACAGCGGCGCCGCAGCCGGAGTTCAAAACCGCGAAAGGCCGGATTGTAAAAGGAGGCGGCGGCATCCAGCCGGATGAGCTTGTGTACCCGGAAAATGTAACTCGATTTCGAGCGGTGACGGACGCGAGCGCGATCCTCACGTTGTTCGCCACAACCTACCTCGCGCGCAACAAGGTGGATGCGAAGTTCGAAATCACGCCTTCGCTAATGGATGATTTGCGAGTCTTCCTGTCGGAGAGCAGGATCCGCCCCGGTCTGGATGAGTGGACGAAGGAACGGGAATGGCTGTCCTCGCGGCTGAAGCAGGAATTGTACAATCAAGCCCTGGGTGTCGAGAAAGGCGACGAAGTGGAAATGCAGCGCGACCCGGTGGTGGCGAGAGCCCTTCGGTCGTTGGGAGAGTAACCATGCGTGTGGTTCTTGAAATCCTGGACGGGCCGTTAAAGGGAGAGACGCTGAATCTGGACGAAGGGCAAACCCTCACGGTTGGCCGGACGGCGCGCTCGCAGTTGATGCTGCCGCATGATAATTTTCTTTCCGGCCTTCATTTTGCCATTGAACTGACGGAAGCCGGTTGCGTGTTGTCGGATCGGAACAGCAGCAATGGCACCTGGGTGAACGGGGAGCGTGTCCAGGAGAAGGTACTGAGCGGAGGGGACCAGATTTCGGCGGGACAGACCCGATTCAAGCTGCACTTCGAATCTTCGACGCGGGAGATGGGAAGCCGGGAATCCACGGAGATGTTTCCGGTGCTCGCCGAGAAAAGCGACACGACCATGATCACCGCTGTCCAGAGCGTTCGGACCAGTACACCGATGGACCTGACGCCACAGCAGCAAGCCTACACGAGTTCTTTGAAGTTGAAGCCGGCTCCCCTGTTCGCCATTCTCAACGGCGACATCGATTCGCGAATCGGCGCCCTTCTGGCAGGTTCGAACGAGTTGTTCCAGCCGCTCGCCGAAGGGATGTCCTGGGATGGGGAGACCCCGCCGGATATCTACCTGGCCTACCTGCCGGCAACGTCCCCACTGCTGCCCCGCCTGGTGAAGGAAAGCTGGGGCCGCCACTGGAGCCTCTTCTTCACGTGTGCGAGTCCGCTGCCCGATCTGTACCGGCACCTGCGCCAGTTTCTGGTGATGCAAAGCGGAGAAGGGCGCTGGTTCTATTTCCGGTTCTACGACCCGCGACTGTTGCAGAACATTCTTCCGGTGTGCTCGCAGAGGGAACTGACACAATTCTTCGGACCGATCCAGACCTTTCTGATGCAGGATGCGCGTGAAGACAACCTTTTGTTGGATTACAGCATCACTCCGCAAGGGTTGGGCTTGCGCACACAGAGGGTATAAACTCGGGAGGAATGCAGTTACAGAACCTCGCCGTTTTGGCCCTTTGCGCTCTCGCACCGGCTGCCGCGCAGAGCAGCCCGCCCAAGCGCCCGCGCATCACAGGCGTCGCGCATATTGCGCTGTTCGTGCACGACATGGACCAGGCCCGGCGGTTTTATAAGGACTTCCTCGGATTGGGCGAACCGTTTACGCTTCCCAAGCCGGAGGGCGACGGCCTTGCGATGAGTTTCATCAAGGTAAACGACCGGCAGTACATCGAGATCTTTCCCGAAACGCAAGCGCAGACGGACCGATTGAATCACATCTCGGTGGAGACGGACGACATTGAAGCGATGCGTCTCTATCTGGCTGCCAAAGGGTACCAGGTGCCCGCCAAACCGAATCTCGGCCGCATCAAGAACCTCAGCTTCACCGTGAAGGACCCGGACGGGCATGGTGTGGAGTTTGTGCAGTATATGCCCGATGGCTGGAGCATGCGGGAGAAGGGCAAGTTTCTGCCGGAGCGGGTATCCACGAAGATGCTGCATGTCGGGATCATCGTGAACGCGTTGGAGCCGGCGATGAAGTTCTATCGCGACGTGCTCGGGTTTCAAGAAATCTGGCGTGGGAGCCGGGACGGCAAGGTTCTCAGTTGGGTCAACATGAAGGTGCCGGACGGAGATACGTACATCGAGTTCATGCTCCACGATCCGCTCCCGGCGGCCACCGCGAGAGGTTCGGCGCACCATATCTGCCTGGAGACGCCGGACATTGAAAAATCCAAGGCGTGGCTGCTGGCTCGCCCTTCCGTGAGCGAATATAAACGGCCGCTGGAAATCCGAACCGGCATCAACCGGAAGCGGCAGTTGAATCTTTTTGATCCGGATGGAACGCGGACCGAGTTGATGGAACCGGCGACAGTGGATGGCGTCCCTGCTCCATCTGCAACGGCCCCTCCACCGAAGTAGAACGGTGCGCTAGCTGAGTCCTTTTACCTTCCAGCCACTCCGATATTTGCGGCGCACATGTTTGGTGGCATCGGCGGAGTTTGTGAACTTCATCTTTGCCGCATTCCATTCAAGCGTCGTGTTGGGGAAGCGCGTGGCGATCGGTCCCAGCAGCACGCTTTCCGTGAGAGGACCGGCATAGTCAAAGCCGGTGGAAGTCTTGCCATTCCCCATCACCGCGTCGACGAACTGGTGGTAGTGATTGACGCTCTCTTCCTTCGGCATCGGGTAGTCCTTGAACTGCGCTTCAGGGAAGAGCAAAGGCTGGGCCGTGTGCGGCAGCAGCATGACTCCTTTGGTTCCGATGAAGATGGAGCCTTGTCCTGGAATCTTCCGCGGCCCTACTAATGCCTGGATGTCCTGCGAGGGTCTCTCGTCACCGTCGTACCAGGAGATGTTCACGGTCTTCTCGGCGGTATAAGGTGTGCCGGGGAACACGTAGCGAATGATCGTATTGATGGCCCAGTTGTGCTGCGTCGGTGCGGGACCTTCCGACCGTACGGATAGCGGCGCGGTGAGGGCGAGGGCTCCGAAGACCGGATCGAAAATGTGGCAGCCCATATCGCCGAAGGTGGCGGTTCCGAAGTCGATCCGCTTGCGCCAATTGACGGCGTGGTAGTAGTCGGTGATGAAAGGCCGTTTCTCGCAAACGCCGAGCCAGGCATCCCAGTTCAAGGTGGAGGGAACCGGATCCGAGCGGTCGGGCATGGGATCCATGTCGCCCCACTTCTTCTCGCTCCAGGAATGGACCTCTTTGATCTTGCCGATGGCGCCGGTTTGAACGAGCTTTACCGCATTCTTGTATTCCTCGCGCGAGTGAACCTGGATGCCCATCTGCGTAACGAGCTTCTTCTGGCGTGCCACTTCGGTGAGCCGGCGCACTTCATAGATATCGTGAGCGAGCGGCTTTTGGCCGTAGACCGGAAGGCCCAGGTTCATCGAAGTCATCGCCTGGGGGGCATGCATATGATCGGGCGTGCCGACGCAGACGATGTCGAGGTTTTTGCGCTCCTTGTCGAGCATCTTGCGCCAGTCTTCATACACCTTGGCATCTCCGAACGGCTTCTTCATTTCGGCGAGCTTGGCGGAGTCGACTTCGGCCACACAGGCGACTTTCACTTTGGGATGCGAGGCCAGGACGCGCAGGGTCACGAAGGCCATTCCGCCGGCGCCGAAGCTTCCCAGGCGCACGACGTCACTGGGCGGCGCGGAGATCAGATTGCGGACGAAAAACGGAGCGGAGATGGCAGCAGCAGCGGTTTGCTTTAAGAAAGAACGGCGATTGGAAGAAAATGGGTGTTGCATGGTGGATCGCAAGGGTAACGAAGCCATGACAACACAGAAGCACCGCGGTGTGTCAAGTTTCGGAGTGCATTTGACGGGAACGCAGTAGCTCGCTAATCGTTTTGTGGCCTTTCTTGCCGGCCCAAGCCGCGGGCCGCGCCCAGGGTTCAGCGCCGGCTTCGATGGGATCAGCGCCTCGTTCCAAAAAGACGCGCACCAACTCATCACGCCCCCACCGGCAAGCCCACCCGAGCGGTGTGCTCTTCAGCAGGTCATCGCGCAAATCGAGGCGGGCTCCCGCATCGAGGGCTGCTTCCGCGAATGCCACACGTTCTTCAGGCCTGACGTGATCTCCCATGGTCACGATCTGATGCAGCACGGTCATGCCGAAACGGTGTTGGTGATTGGGCGGGCCCAGTCGTTGCAGGCCCATCCTGAAACACTGCAGGTACGTTGTGCGATCCCATTCCGGATGGCACCACGGGCCGATCCAGTGATTCCAGAAGCCCAGGTTCAGGGCACTGTACCAGCGGGGGTCGCCATCGGGCCAGTGCACACGCTCCATTCCCAACCGCATGACTTCGGGGTCGCCTCCGCGCGCAGCCGCGCCGATGAGTTGTTCCGCGACGGTGCCGGAAGAAAAGCCGTCGTCGGGGAGTTTCTCATCGCCGTATTTCGCCAGCAGCCGCAAGGCCAGATCTTTTCTCCGGTATAGCCCGGCCATGGAAGGGTTGGATTCGCCGCCGTACTTTTCCAGGAGCGCGACCATCGCATCATCGCGCTGGCCGTAAGCCTCAGAGAGGGGCGTTCCGCTGGCGTACACCTGCGCATTGGGATCGGCTCCCCGAGCCAGCAGGATTTCCGCCATCGCATGCTTGCTGTGCCGCGCACATTCATAAAGCGGCATTCCCCACGAGAATGCGATCTCCTCGATACCTTCGGGTTCGACACGAATCTTCGCGTCGGGGTCGAGTCCGAGATCCAGAAGCAGTTGCAGCATGTCCGGCCGGTTGTGATCCACCGCTACCCGAAGCAGTCCACCGTCCTCATCCAGTGGATCGGCGAAAAGACCCTCCGCGTGCCGGGCGCGCAGGAATTCGCCGTCACCCAAGATGACCGCGGCCTGCGCAGTTTGTATCGCGCCCCTTGCCAGCAACAAGCGGATCATCCGCTCTGTTCCGGCCGCCCTCTCCTCCTCATCGCAGTGACACCCCACTACATCAAGGGGCGAGCGTCCGTCGCCGGCCTTCTCAGCGGGATCAGCGCCGCGGTCGAGCAGCCACTGCGCCAAAGTTTCCAGCAGGAGACCGGATGCAAAATGAAGCAGCGTCCGGCCGTCGCGGGGATTCCGAAAGGCGACATATTCCGGGTTTCGCTCGAGCAGTGCGATCACTTCCTGTTCGTCCCCGCTGCGCAAGGCCTGGCGCAGTTGACTTGCGGCATCGACCGCCTCTGCACGCCCGGCATCGCGGCGATTCTCCTCCTCGCGCAAGATAGCCGCAATCTCGTCATATTCGCGTTCTGTCGCAATGACCAGAGGCGTGGTGGCTTCGTTATGCGGACTGATGCCGGCACGCGCGTCCGCTCCGTGCTGCATCAGGACGCGGACCATCTCCGGCATGCGTCCCAAAACCGCGTAGTGGAGTGCCGTATGGCTGTTGTTCCAGGCGGCTGTCATGTTGACGAGCTCCGGGCGGATCTTCAGAATCGCGCGAACCTGCTCCACGTCGTTGGCCTGCACCGCCTTGCCCAGCCGTTCGACGTTGATGCCGTCGACGTAAGCTTTGAGTTTCGGCCAACTGTCGAACCCGTAGCAGCGGGCGAGAACCAGTTGCGCGGTCTGCAGCGAAACCTTCGTGTCACCGGCCATGCCGAAGAAGCGTTCCACTTCGATCAAAGCTTCCGGTTTGCCTGCGCGAAAGTCATCCAGCAGTTCTTTCGCCTGGCGTTTCAGTTGATCCAGATCCGGGTGTTGGGGAAGTTTCCGGGTGGGTAATGGTCGAATCACAATGAAGCTCCTTTCCTGGCTCGCGCTAATTGCGCCAACCGTCGCGCCCGGTGTCCGCTCGCTCGGGCAGAAAAGAGTTCATCGATCTTCTCGTCACACAATTCGTTTTTCAGGGGGACTCGGTCCTTCCCGCGGACACGGTGGCATCCTGATACGCCACCGCCAGAATATCACTGTTAGACTGGCCCCATGACGAGGCGTACGCTCTGCCGTTACGGCGCACAGATTGGACCGTTCTGGGGATGGAGAACGGCGACGGCGGATGCAGCGCAGGTACCGCAACGGCCTGCGGATCGCATGGCGTATTGGATGATTCAGCGGCGCGGCGCCAACCACTCTCCCGGCCGGTTCCGGCCGAGCGTTTTTCAAGCAGCATCGGAAGCCGGCATTCAGTTCCTGCGGCTGAATCTGGACGGCGTGCCTTCGTCCGAGCGGGATTTTCTGATTGGCAATGCTGATGCCTACAAAGCCATTCCGCCGGCCGATCTGGCGCAGTTGCGGTTGATGCTGGATGCTGCCGAGAAGCATGGCGTCAAGGTGGTACTCAGCATGTTCTCTTTGCCGGGGTGCCGTTGTAAGAAAGATGTGAGTGACGCGAGCGATGGCCGCATCTGGCGCGAGGAGAAGTTCCAGGCCCAGTCTTTTGCCTTCTGGCGGGATCTGGTGCGCCAGATCAAGAGCCACCCAGCGATCGTGGCCTACAATCCGTTGAACGAACCTCATCCCGACAGGGAGTATGGTTTCGAGAACCCGAAGGATCCGAAATTCTCCCGCTGGCTGGGGAGCATTCGTGGCACCACTCCGGATCTGGACCGGTTCAACCGCCAGATGGTGGCTGCGATCCGGCAGGAAGATCCGGACACGCCTATCATTCTCGATGGGTGGTTCTATGCCGGCCCTGAAGCCTTCCAGCACAATCAGCCTGTTGCCGACGACCGCATTCTGTATGCACTACACAATCTCGGTCCCTGGATATTTACAGCGTTCCGCATCAACAAGGGCCGCTTCGCCTATCCCGCCCGAATGCCGGAGGGCAACGGCAAGGTTGCGGCCTGGACGATTGAGAATCTGAAGCCGATGGTGGCGCCGGTGACAGAGTTCGCTACACGGAATCGCATTCCGCCGCATCGGATCATCGCCAGCGAGTTCTGGTGTGATCGCCGAGTGGAAGGCGCTGCGGCGTATATGGAAGACGAAGTGCGGATCTACAACGCGCACGGGTGGCATTGGGCGTTCTATTCGTTTCGCAGCACGGGTTCCTGGACGGGCCTCGATTACGAGATTCCTCCGCAGGCGGGACTCGGCAAACTCTACGAAGCCGAGAAACGCGGTGACGATCTGGAGCCGTTCAAGCCTCGCGCCGCTAATCCAGCATGGGCGATGCTGCAGCGCGAGTTGAAACGCCGCTGATCGTGGTTCCCACCGACGGTGTCAGGCGAGCACCTTGTGAACGACATTGCCGCGGACGCCGGTGAGGCGCTGATTGAGGCCTTGATAGAACCAGGTGAGCTTCGTATGCTCCAGTCCCATCAGATGCAGGATAGTGGCGTGCAAGTCGGAGACATGACACCGTTCTTCCACTGCCTCAAAACCGATTTCGTCGGTGGCTCCGATGACCTGGCCGCCCTTGACGCCGCCGCCGGCCAGCCACATCGAGAAGCCGTACCAGTTGTGATCGCGGCCGGGTTTGCCCAACCCTTCGCTGGTGGGAGTCCGGCCGAACTCGCCGCCCCAGACGAGGAGCGTGTCTTTCCAGAGTCCGGTTCGTTTGAGATCGGTCATGAGCGCTGCGATGGGTTGATCGGTTTCCCCCGCATGCAGCTTGTGATTCGTGATGCAGTCATTGTGGCCGTCCCAGGTGTCTTCAATGTGGCCGCCGCCGGAATAGAGCTGCACGAATCGCACTCCGCTTTCCAAGAGGCGGCGCGTGATGAGGCACTTGCGGCCGAAGTCGGCGGTGCGCGGGTTGTGGATGCCGTACAAGTCGAGAGTCTGGGCGCTCTCTTTCGACAGGTCCACGGTAGCGGTGGCCGCTGTCTGCATGCGGTAGGCGAGTTCGTAGGATTGAATCCGCGCGTCGAGATCGTCTTCGCCGGTGTGGGTGCGCAGGTGCTGCTGGTTCAGAGACTGCAGCAAGTCCAGGGTGCGGCGCTGCGATTGATTCGTGACACCGTGCGGAGTTGAGAGATCGAGCAGCGGTGCTCCCGACGCTCGAAACAGGGTGCCCTGGTAGGCCGCGGGCATGAACCCCGCGGTCCAGTTGGAGGCCCCGCTGATGGGACCGCCGCGAGGATCGGTCATCACCACGAAACTGGGCAGCGATTCGTTCTCTGTGCCGAGCCCGTAACTGAGCCAGGAGCCGAGACTCGGCTTGCCCAAGAGAACGCTCCCGGTATTCATCTGCAGGCATCCGGATGCATGAGCGGCGGTGTCGGTATACATCGAGCGGATGACACAGAGATCGTCGGCAAATCGGGCGGTGTGCGGAAAGAGGCTACTGATCTCCAGGCCGCTCTGCCCGTATTTTTGAAACTCAAAGGGGCTCTTCATCAGGTACCCGATGGGCCTGTTGTTCGATCCCACAGTCAGCGGTCCTTTGTAGGGCGTGCCATCGAACTTCGTTAACACCGGCTTTGGATCGAAGGTATCGACATGACTGGGCGCGCCATTCATGAAGAGGAAGACGACACGTTTCGCTTTGGCGGCGAAGTGCGGCGTCTTCGCGGCGAGGGGGCCTTTGGCGGTAGCGGCCCGCGCCTGCTCGCGCGACAGGAGGTCGAGCAGGGGGAGCACGGCGAACCCGGCGCCGGCCTCGGCCAGAAAGTGACGGCGTGTGCGGCGGTTAGTCGACATAAACGAACTCATTCAGGTTGAACAGCGCCCGCGTCATTTGGTGCAGGGATTCCTGGTGCAGGAAGGAACGCATGGTATCCATCTCGGCTGCACTCGGCTCGCGGGCAAGCACCATCCGGTAGGCCAAGGTGATCTGCGCATCCTGGTTTGGGCCTGCCTCTTTCTTCAGGCGCGTGGCGAAGTAGCGAGCCTGCTCGTTCACGAAGTCTCCATTGAAGAGGCTGAGAGCTTGCGTGGGCACGGTGGTGGTCATGCGTTGGGCCGCCGAACGCGCGGTATCGCAGAGATCCAGCACATCAAACATCGGCACGATCAGCGACCGTTTTAGAAACGCGTAGATCGAGCGCCGCGAGGCTTCCTCCTCAGGCGACGGTTTCCAGATCTTGTCCGGATCCGAAGAGCCCTCCAGGGCCTGTGTGGGAATGGACGGAAATACACTCGGCCCGTACATCTTCCGATTGAGCCGGCCGCTGATGGCCAGAATGGAATCGCGGATCGCCTCCACTTCCAGCCGTTTGTAGGGCATTCGCCACAGCAGCCGATTCTCGGGGTCCGCGGCCTGGTATTCCGGACGCAGCACCTTCGACATGCGCCAGGTGTTGCTGGAAAGGATCAGCTTGTGAAGCTTCTTCAGACTCCAGCCGTCTTCGATGAACCGGTTTGCCAACCAGTCCAGCAACTCGGGATGTGTGGGCTTCTGACCCATCAAGCCGAAGTCGGAAGGGGTTCGCACCAGGCCTTCTCCGAAGTGCCACATCCAAACGCGATTTACGATCACTCGCGCGGTGAGCGGATTGCCGGGCGATGCGAGCCATTTGGCAAAGGATAATCTGCGGCCGCTGGTGAGCGCGGCCGGCGCAAACGCAGGCTGCTCCTTCACAAGAATCGCAGGGACTGCCGGAGCGACGTCAGGGCCGTGCGCACCCGGCTTGCCTCTCAAGAGGATATGGGTGAGCGGTGGCGGCTTGGGCTCGTGGAGGAAATAACCGCGCGGCAGGTCCGGAGTGATCCGGCGGAGGGCTTCGATCTTTTCACGGTTCGCGGCGATCTCTGCTTTGGTCTCTGCCGGAATTTTCTCCTGCCAGTCTTTGCCCAATTTGCGATACGGGGCTTCGAGCTTCGCAATGGCCTCTTTGAAAGGAGCCATTTCTTTGTCGCGTGCGGCCTCCCGCTCCAGTTCCGCGCGCACTCCTACCGGAAGATCGAGTTCTGTTCGACCTGTACGCGGGCGTTCCAGGCCGCGGAAGACGGCGAGCATCGAATAGTAATCCGCCGCCGTCAGAGGTTCGAATTTATGATTGTGGCAGCGGGCGCAGCCGATCGTGAGTCCCAGGAAAGCCTGCGAGGTAGTGGAGAGAATATCGTCCAACTGGTCGTAGCGGTCGGTCGGCGGATCAGCGGGTTCGTCATCCCAGGGACCAAGGCGGTGGAACCCCGTTGCGATCAGGGTTTCCGCCGTGACGTCTTCCAGTTCGTCACCCGCGATCTGTTCGGTGATGAACTGGTGAAATGGTTTGTCTGCTTCGAAGGAGCGGATCACATAATCGCGATACTTCCACGCCTGCGGCTTCACGCCGTCGCGTTCATAACCATTCGACTCGGCGTACCGCACGACATCCAGCCAGTGGCGGCCCCAGCGTTCGGCATAGGCGGGCCGCTGCAGCAGGTCGTCCACCAGGCGGTCGAGTGCCGCCGGAGTTGGGCCGGTGAGGAAGGCCTGCTGCTCTTGCAGCGTGGGCGGCAGACCGGTCAGATCGAAGTAGACGCGCCGCAGCAGGTCCCGCGGCGCTGCCGGGCCGGACGGAGTCCAATTGCGTTCCTCAAGTTTGGCGAGCACAAACGCGTCGATCGGATTGCGGACCCAGGCAGTATTCCGGACGCGTGGCGGCACAACGTTGGCGCGCGGCTGGAAGGCCCAATGGGAACGTCCGCGAACAAACTTCTCATCCTCTTTGGCAGGAGCTGCGGAAACAGCGGCGCCGTAGGATGCTCCTTCGGCGATCCAGCGTTTGATGAGTGCGATCTGGTCTGGCGGCAGCAACTGTGCCGGCGGCATTTTGATGTCTTTGTCTTCACCGGAGATGTAGCGCGGGATCAAACGGAGTGCGGAGACTCCTGATTCGCCGCCCTTTTCGGCGAGCGCGCGGGAGTCCAGACGCAGGCCGTGCATTTGCAGCTTCGGGCCGTGACAGCTATAGCACGAGCGCTCGAGGATGGGCCGGATTTCGGTATCAAAGTCGACACCCTTCGCTCCCGACACAAAGAGGAAGAGCACCAGCGGCAGCATCCGCATATGAAGGCGATTATTTCATATCGCCCTCTACGGCGTTACATCTGACTGCGTTACAGCATGGTTCTCCATTCGAGCAGTTAGTATAATCGGTCAATCCCCATGGACACCGGGCGTTCGCAGAAGGTGCAACGGCTATTTGCTGCGGCCTATGAGTTGGAACCTTCCCTGCGCTCCGACTTTCTGAATCAGGCGTGTGGCGACGATCCGCAACTGCGGTGGGAAGTGGAGCGCCTTCTGGCCGCGGAACGGACAACGCTGCTTCAGGATCCCGCCCAACTTCCAGAACCGCTGCCGGGCCAGGTACTACAGCCGAAGCAGGTGCTCTCCGGGCGCTTCCGGATCATCCGGCTGGTGGGTCGAGGTGGGATGGGCGAAGTGTATGAGGCGGCCGACGCGGAGCTGGGCGGCACTGTAGCCGTGAAGACACTCAGGCCGGAGCTAAGTTCGAACGAAGCATTTGTGGCGCGCTTCCGGCGCGAAGTGCAGCTGGCGCGCCGGGTGACGCACTCCAACATCTGCCGGGTGTTCGACGTCGGCTACGACAACAGCGACGGGCACTCGCGGGCCTTCCTCACGATGGAGTTTCTCGACGGAGAGACTCTGACACATTACATGCATCGCGAGAAGCGTGCGGAACCGCGGCAAGTGGCGCGGCTGGTGGAACAGATTGCTTCAGGATTGGCGGCGCTGCATGAGAACGGCATCATTCACCGGGATCTGAAGCCCGGCAACATCATGCTGGTGAGCGCCTACAGTGGACGCATGCGAGCGGTGGTGAACGACTTCGGTTTGTCGCGAACGGTTCTCGACAATGCTTCGTCCGTAGTTGGAACGGCGGGATTCGCCGGTACTCCGGACTACATGTCCCCGGAGCAGTTGCTGGGAAAGCGGCTCACTCCGGCGTCCGACGTGTACGCTTTGGGGCTGGTGATGTTTGAAATGATCACGGGCAGGCGGCCATTCGGGGGCGGCCATGCCGTTCAGAACGCGGTGCAGCGCGTAACGGAGAACGTGGAATCTCCGGCGAAACTGGTTCCAGGGCTCGATCCGGGTTGGGAATCTCTCATCCTGCGTTGCCTGGCGCGGGAGCCGGGGCAGCGGCCGCAGATGCAGGAGATTGTTGCGGCTCTACAGGTGGATCCGGCGTCGGGCTCGCCGGCATCGGCCCGTCTGCCAGACCCGGTGGTTGCGCCATTGCCTCCGCCGCCCACGGCTGCGCTCTGGCGGAAATCACGAGTGAAAGCTGGAATTGCGGCCGGTGTGGTGGTGCTGATTGCCATTGGCAGTTGGTTGATCTTCCGAAAAATGCCTGCTCCGCAAGCGGATGTAGTTACAAGAAGGCTTACCGCGGACGCCGGCCTCTCGTTTGACCCGGCGATTTCGCGGGACGGCAAACTGGTTGCCTTCGCCTCTGACCGCGCCGGCGCCGGGGACCTGGATATCTACGTTCAGCAGATTGGCGGCAGTGCCCCGATCCGGCTCACAACCACGAATTCCGACGAGACGTCGCCCGATTTTTCACCTGATGGGACACGCATCGTGTTCCGGTCCGAGCGCGATGGCGGCGGAATTTACGCCGTCAGTACCTTCGGTGGAGAGGCGGTGCTGCTTGCCGGGGGTGGCCGCGACCCGAAGTTTTCGCCGGATGGCCGGTGGATCGCTTTCTGGACGGGGAGGGAAGGCACAGGTTATATGCCGGGTTCGGCGCGGGTACTGGTGATTCCCGCCGGTGGAGGCGACGCCAAACCGATCGCGCCGGATTTCGCGGTATCGCACCATCCGGTCTGGTCCCCCAGCGGCGAGAGTTTGCTGGCTCTCGCGCGCAAGGACGCCTCTGGCAGTATCGACGCCACCGTGGATTGGTTTGCCTTCGCGATGGACGGCAAGCCGCCGCGCAAGACGGGAGCCTTGCCGCTTTTCCGGTCGATGAAACTCGATGTGCCTTCGACACAGATTCAGACCGACTGGATTCCACTGGCGTGGCTGGATCAACCGAGCCGGGTGGTTTTTGCGGCTGCATCCGGAGACTCCACGAACCTGCTGGAGGCGAAGATCAACGCTTCGCTGGCGATCCAGGAGAAGCCGGTGCGGCTCACCAGCGGGACGGCATATGAATCGCAGGCTTCGTTCTCCGCAGGGAATACGCGGTTTGTCTATTCCAGCCTGAGGCTCAACTTCGATATCTGGGGTATACCGCTCGATGCCGACCGCGGTGCGGTGACGGGTCCAATACGCCGGCTCACCAGAGAAGAATCCATCGAAGCCTATCCTTCGCTTTCCTGGGACGGGACGATGCTTTCGTTCCGGAGCCGTGTGGCGGCTTCCATGGCATTGCGCGTGATCGATCTCACATCCGGAAAAGGAAGGGTGCTGCTGAGTACGGAGTCAACGTTGAACTACCCCCGGATTTCAGGCGACGGGGCCACGGTGACCTACCGTGACGCGTCGCGGGCGATTCAGCAACTGTCGACGCAAGGCGGAGCGGCAAAGACACTCTGCCAGGACTGCGGATTCCCGATCGATGCCGCACGCGACTCGCGCCACATTCTTGTGGAGCCCACCAAGCCGCCCGATTCCGTGCTGATGCTGGATGCCGAAACCGGAAAGATCTCGACGCTGGCGCCGGCGCGGCAGGTTCTGTTGGGAGCCCGGTGGTCGGCGGACGGGAAGTGGATCGCCTTTCACGAACTTCGCAAGGGCACCGATCAGAGCGCCATTTACATTGCGGCAGCCGGGGCAGAACCTACTCCTCCCGAGCAATGGATCGAAGTCACCGATGGCAGCGGAAAAGATCGGGATCCGGCGTGGGCTCCTTCAGGAAATCTCCTGTACTTCCTTTCCAGCAGGGACGGATTCCGCTGTTTGTATGCGCAGCGGCTCGATCGACTTACGAAGAAGCCTCAGGGAAGCGCCATTGCGATTCAGCATCTGCATGAGCCGGGCCGGTCCTTAAAGTTTCTGGGAAATCTGGATGCGGCCATCGGGTTGTCGGTGGCGAAGGGAATCGCCGTACTGACATTGGGAGAACTAACGGGAAACATATGGCAGCGCGACTAAGCGCCGTAGTGATCTCACGGAACGAGGGGATTCGCTTACGGCAGACGGTGGAGAATCTTGACGAGACCCTGCCCGCGGATGCTGAGATCGTCGTCGTGGACGATGGGTCGACGGATGCTTCGACGGGGTTTCTCGAGGGCGGCAGCAACTCCCGCATCCGCCTCTTTCGCAATGCGAGCCCTACCGGCGTCGCGACTGCCCGCAACTACGGCGCGCGCCAGACGAGCGGGGATGTCATCATTTTCTGCGATGCCCATATCGCGGTGGAGCGCCAGTGGTACAAGCCGCTTGTGGAACTGGTGGAAGACCCGCGAGTCGCGGCGTCCTCTCCCGCCATGTGCGGTCTCCCCCGGCGTTTGCTGGCCGGTTATGGACTCACGCTGCCGCACCCGAACATGGAAGCGAAGTGGCGGGGGCGCCGCATTGTGCGGCCTACAGCCGTTCCAATCCTGCCAGGGGCGTGCATGGCGATGCGGCGCGATGTTTGGGAGGCGACGGGCGGTTTCGATGAGACCATGCGGGCGGCAGGTTGCGTGGATAATGAGATCTGCCTGAGGCTCTGGCTGCTTGGTTATCAGCTTTGGGTAACTCCCGAACAGATGGTGGCTCACCACTTTCGCAAGCGCATGCCCTATCCTGTTCCATCGCAATTTGCTCTGCACAACCGGCTCCGAATGGCCCTTGTCCATTTCTCGCCGCAGCGTCTGGATCGAGCGATCGGCACGTTGCAGAAGTATGAGCAATTCGGAGAGGCCATGTTACTGGTAATGGAAAGTAACGTCGCTGCCCGGCGCCGCGAAATTGCTGCCTGCAGAGTTAGAAAAGATAATTGGTTTTTTGAGAAGTTCGGTATAAGCTGGTGAGGCATTGCGCAGTACCAACTCGTCGATCAGGAGAGAATCATGCCAATTCCAACCAAGAAAACGGTCACGAAAGTCACGAAGAAGAAACCGAAGAAGCCATCCGATAGCGGCTCCAGCAGCAACAAAGGGTTGAAGCCGAAAGGCAGCGGCAAGAAGAAGACGCTTTAGATTTGCGTTAACTCATGAGTAAGGTCGGGCGTTCCCGGTGGTTCGCGAATCGTGCTGCTCAGCCGGGCACTGAGGCAGATGGTGCAACCTTGCTGCGGCGGCGAGTCCTGAGCGGCAAACCGTACCACTGGGAATCGCTCGGGCCGACCAATATTGGTGGGCGTTCGACGTGCCTGGTGAGCCCGGAGGGCTATCCGGAGAGTGTTCTGCTCGGGGCAGCCTGCGGCGGTGTGTGGTACAGCGACAATGCTGGACGCAAATGGTATCCCTATGTCGACGACTCGCACACGTTGAACATCGGATCGTTTGCCGTTGACCCCAGGGATCCCACGATTCTTTACGTCGGGACCGGGGAAGCGAATCTGACCATGGACAGCTATCCCGGTGTCGGTGTGTTTCGGTGCACCGCCAGTGGCCCCAAGTGGATTGGCCGGACAACTGACCATGGGCTGCCGAGAAGGATTGGGGCAGTAGCGGTCGATCCTCACTCGGACGTAGGGCACGTCTACATCGGTGCCGCTACTTCCGTAGAAGGGGAAGCCGGCGGTCTTTACGAGGGGCTGGAACAGAGTGATGGTTCGTGGAAATGGGTGTTCCACTCGGGCTACGCCTTCGGCGACGCCAGTCGTCCGGCAGATCCCGGCCGGCCGTCGCCGCCGTACCGCTGCCATTCCATCGTGTTTCATCCGGATGAGAAGGGCGTCCTATTTGCCTCGGTGAATATGCGGGGATGGCGCAGCGGAATCTGGCGGTTGCGCGATGGAGTATGGGAGCATCTCACGAAGGGCTTGCCGCCGGGCGAGTGTTTCGGACGAACCAGTTTGGCGATTTCCCCTCTCGATCCGAAGGTGATCTGGGCGTATGCCGCGCATCGCCGCGATTCGGTGCTGGGGGTGTTCTTCAGTTTGGATGGCGGCGATAACTGGAGCGCCACAGGAGAGAGTCACTTTACTGGAGAGCGGTCCACTTATTACAACAACTGCATTGCGATTCACCCGGGCCACGCGGATTGGGTGATTTGCGGAGGCGTAGACCTGCATCGGACCCAAGACGGCGGAGTCACCTGGGAGCAGGTAACGGAGTGGGATCTGCCGGTGGACGATCCGCATTACTCCCATGCAGATCATCATGCGCTGGCGGTGACGAAGGACGGTTGGGTTTACGACGCGAACGATGGGGGAATGGGTTTCAGCGAGGACTTTGGCGGTTCCTGGGCGCCCCGCGGCGCCGGCCTGGTGACTACCATGTTCTACGACCTGGACGTGGCTCCCTCCAACCCGAAGATCATTATTGGAGGAGCGCAGGACAACGGCACCATCGTGCACAATGCCGCGGATCCGAAGGGCGAATTCACAGAAGCGCTGGGTGGCGACGGCGGCTGGGCGGTGATTGATCCCGACGACGCAGATCATGTCTGGGGCTCCTCCCAGCACGTCGATATCTCGGTCTCTGACAGCAGCGGCTGGTCAGAGGTGTCGCCTGCGGACCTAACGGACGAGGAGCGCGAAAAGGTGTGGATGTCCTTTCTCGCCATGGACACGAGCCCGGGGCGCGCTTCGCCGCGGCCGGTGTTTCTCGGCACGACCAGAATCTGGAAGACGCGCGACAACGGCAACAGTTGGAATGCGGTTTCTCCGGTTCTGGACGGCAGCCCCGTCTCTGCCATTGAGGTGGCCGATGCGGACTCGAGTTGTGTGTACGCAGCCACCGAAATGGGCGGCTTCTTTCGGAGCAGGGACGGCGGCAACACCTGGTCAGAGAACCTGGCAGGGATCGATCTTCCGTACAGTTACATCACCCGCATCGAATCTCATCCCAAGGATCCGGAGCACGTGTTGCTGACTGTCGGCTCGACGCTGAAGGACCGTTACGCTCACGTCTTTCAGTCGCTGGACTGGGGACGGACCTGGGGCAGCGCAGATCCAGAGTTGAAGCTGCCGCCGGTTCCGCACAACAGCCTTACGTTTGAAACTGTGACGCCGTACCGGGTCTTTGTGGCTACCGATATCGGCGTTTACTGCGGCGTGAAGGATGCGGAAGGGAATTACGCTTGGGATGACCTGATCGGGAATCTGCCGAACGTAATTGTCACGGATGTGGTGTATAGCGCGAAGACGAGGGTGCTTACGGTGGCCACGTATGGACGCGGTATTTTCCGGTTGAGCCTGAAGGAAGCAAAGGGGAAGAAAGCCGCGCGCCAGGCGGCGAAACGAAAGCCAGCGGCACGGAAGATCACACGATCGGGGCTTGCATGATAGAAGAAAAGCGTTCCCAGTGGTTTCTGAATCGCCGGGCCCGGCCGATGAACGACGAGGATGCGAGCTGGATGTCGGTTCAGCGCATGTCCTCCGAGAGCCGATCCATTCCCTGGGAACCATTAGGGCCGTTTAATGTGGCCGGGCGCTCCACCTCGCTCGCGCTGGATCCTAAAGAGCCCGACCTGGTGTATCTCGGTACTGCCGCGGGCGGGCTGTGGCAGAGCAGTGATCGAGGGGTGACGTGGACTCCGCAGACGGACTATCTGAATGTACTGAGCGTCGGCGCTATTGCAGTTGACCCATCCCGACCGCTGGGTCTGTTCATGGGAACGGGCGAGGCGAACCTCACCATCGATAGCTTTCCAGGACTGGGCATCTACCGGTTTCGGGAGGAGTTTCTTAATATCGGATCGAGTGAACGCGGGCTGCTCCCGAACCGCATTGGCTCGATCGCTGTCGATCCTTTCGATCCTGACCACATTCTGATCGGGTCGGCGACGATCGTGCAAGGAGACGTGTCCGGCCTGCATGAAGGACGCCAGGTGGGAGAAGCCTTCGAGTGGCGCTTCCGCTGCGCGCTGGAATTCGACGAGGTGTCGGGATACGCGCGTAAAAGCGGTACTGAGGTAGCGCACGATGCTCCGTACCGTTGCCACTGCGTGCTGTTTCACCCCGGGAAGAAGGGTTTTGTCTTTGCGGCTGTCGACATGCGCGGCTGGCGTAGCGGGATCTGGCGATCCTGTGATGCAGGAGCCACCTGGACACAACTGCGCGTCGGGCTGCCGGCCACGGAGCGGTTCGGCCGTGTCTCGCTGGCTTTGTGTGAAGCAGATCCGGACGTCATCTGGGCCTATGCGGGAAACCAGCGAGGCGGGATGCTTGGAGTTTTTCGGAGCAATAACCTGGGCGAAACATGGAGCTCCGTGGGGCAGTCTCACTTCATCAATGAGACGCACAATTCCTATGCCAACTGTATCGTCGCCCATCCCAAGGATCCAGGTTGGGTCATCTGCGGTGGCAAGGACCTGCACCGCACAAAGGATGGCGGCCGCACATGGCAACAGATCACCGAGTGGGACCTTCCGCAGGAGGATCCGAACTTTGCCCACCCCTATCACCATGCATTGGTGACCACTGCCGACGGCTTCGTATACGACGCCAACGATGGCGGCATGAATTTCAGCGCGAACTTCGGAGACACATGGGAATGCCGGAGTAAGGACCTTGTGAGCACGATGGTTCGGGGCGTGGATATCGCCGGGAGCGACGGCAAGATCATCTCCTGTGCGTTGCAGAACGCAGGTCTGCTGCTGCACAAGGCGGGAGATCCGGAGGGGCATTTTCAAGCCGATGTGGCCGGAAAGGGCGGCACTCTCGTGTTCGATCCCGATGATCCGGAGCATCGAGTGGCCGTCGAATTCGACAAGAAGCTTTCCTGGCACGCTGCCGGCGAAGGCTGGAGTTGGGTGGTTCCCGAAGGCATCGAGGAAGATGAAGTTGATCCTACTTCCCGGCCTTGCCTGACCATCGACAAGTCCCCGCGCAAAAGGACGACACCGCGCGCGCTGCTGATGGGCACGACGCGGTTGTGGAAGTCTCGAGACGGCGGCCGTTCCTGGTCGCCTGTCAGTGTTGACCTGGATTTCTCACCGGTTTCCGCGGTTGCAATCAGTTCCGCGAACCCGCGGGTGATGTACGCGGCAACGGAGTTTGGGGCGTTCTTCCGCAGCGAAGATGGTGGGAATACCTGGTCGGAGAATCTGGCCGGTCTCGACCTGCCGTGCCAGTACATTACTTGCGTTCAGGTTCATCCGGCGAACTCCAGGCACGTCTTCGTGGGCGTCGGAGCAAATCCGCCGGATACGAAGCGCAGCGAGCATCCGGCCCACATCTTCGTTTCCACGGATGGCGGCGAGACGTGGAGAACAGCTGATCCCAATGGAACGCTGCCAGACGTGGCACTCAATGCGATGGCATTAGGGTTAGGCGATCCCAGAACCATTTATGCCGCCACGGACTTCGGAGTGTATCGCGGCATCGCGGAAGATTGCCAGAATTACACCTGGGAAGATATTTCCGGCCCACTCCCCCGAGCGTTTGTGATGGACGTGGTGGTACATGAACCGTCTCAGACCCTGACGGTGGCGACTTATGGGCGTGGTCTGTTCCGCCATGTAATCGGCTCCTATGAGCCCTCAGGCTTTGACCTTGTTCGCGAGGAGAGGCGGCAGCAGGAAGAAGTGTCAACCGGCACACGGGCGGTTGAAAACCATTCGGAGTAGCATGAAAAAATGCCGAACGTTTCCTGGCACGGCGTCTTTCCTGCCGCCACCACACAGTTTCGTCACGACGAATCCATTGATTTCGAAAGTACTGCCCGCCACCTGGAAGCCTTGATTCAAGCTGGGGTGCATGGCCTCATCCTGCTGGGAAGTGTCGGCGAGAACACAGCTCTCGACTATGACGAGAAACTCGCCGTTCTGAAACACATGCGTGCCGTTGTAAATGGCCGTGTACCGGTATTGAGCGGAGTGGCCGAGATTACGACGCGAACGGCGTGCCGCTACGCTCAGGATTGCGAGAAGCTTGGCCTGGACGGGCTGATGGTGTTACCCGCCATGATTTATAAAGCCGACCGGCGCGAAGCCCTCGCTCATTTCCGGTCGGTGGCGCGGGCCTCGAATCTACCCGTGATGATTTACAACAATCCGCCGTCTTACTTCGTGGATGTTACTCCAGAAATGTTCACGGAGCTTGCCGATGAATCAACGATCGTGGCGATTAAAGAATCTTCTGATAACCCGCGCCGGATCACAGATATCATCAACACTTGCGGCAACCGCTATATTCTCTTCTCAGGGGTGGATGACCTTGTGTTGGAGAGCATCTTGCTAGGAGCGCAGGGCTGGATCTCCGGGTTAGTGAACGCTTTTCCTGAGGAAAATCGGGTGTTGTGGGATCTGGCGACTTCCGGGAAGTGGGAGGAAGCGAGAGAGTTATACCGGTGGTACACTCCGCTGCTCCACCTCGACACCAAGATCAAACTGGTGCAGTACATCAAGCTCTGCATGGCGGAGGTGGGACTGGGTTCGGAAATCACACGCGCGCCCCGGCTCGCTATCGAGGGTGCGGAGCGGGAAGAGGCGTTGCGCATCATCCGGCACGCCCTGGCCACTCGTCCTTCGCTCACCGCTCATGCCTGATTGCCATGCGCAGAGTCTCTATCATTGACTCGCATACTGGTGGTGAGCCGACGCGTGTCGTGATCAGCGGCGGCCCCGATCTGGGGAATGGCACGATGGCGGAGCGTTTGAGGCGATTTCGTGAGCAGCACGACGATTTCCGTTCCGCTGTGGTGAACGAACCCCGCGGCTCGGATGTGATCGTCGGCGCGTTGCTGTGCGAGCCCGTGGATCCGGCCTGCGCCGCCGGTGTCATTTTCTTTAACAATGTGGGGTACCTGGGGATGTGCGGCCATGGCACTATCGGGCTGATGGTGACGCTGGCGCACCTCGGCAGGATCGCCACCGGCACCCATCGCCTGGAAACGCCGGTGGGCGACATCGCCGCCACACTGGTTGACTCCGTGACGGTTTCGCTGGAGAACGTACTCAGCTACCGCTTTCGCAGCGACGTTCCGGTGGAGGTACCGGGGCTCGGAACCATCCGGGGGGATATCGCCTGGGGCGGCAACTGGTTCTACCTGGTGGCGGACCACGGCCAGGCTATCGACATCGGGAACATAGACCGGCTCACAGACGTTACATGGCGCATTCGCCAGGAGCTGACTGCGAACGGCATCACCGGCGCCGGCGGCCAGGAGATCGACCACATTGAACTGTTCGGCCCTCCGTCGAATCCCGCGGCGAAGAGCCGCAACTTTGTGCTCTGCCCGGGGAAAGCCTATGACCGGTCTCCCTGCGGCACCGGCACCAGCGCCAAACTGGCTTGTCTGGCCGCGTCGGGCCAACTCGCCGAAGGGGAGGCGTGGCGGCAGGAAAGTATCGTCGGCAGCATCTTTGAGGGCTCCTACCGCAAGGCCGGCGAACGGATTGTCCCGACGATCCGGGGTACGGCTTACGTGAACGCGGAAGCGACGCTGCTGCTGAATCCGCAGGATCCGTATTGTATGGGCATCCGCAGATGACGACGGCCGCCGATGTTGTGATTCTGGGCGCGGGCCTGGTGGGCGCAGCGTGCGCGGAGGCTTTCGCTCAGGAAAAGCTACGCGTCACTGTGGTGGAGGCCGGTGTGGCCGGAGCGGGCGCAACCGCGGCCGGAATGGGCCACATCACCGTGATGGATGATTCGCCGGCTCAGTTCGCACTCACTCACTACTCGCAGACCCTCTGGCGTAATCGACGCCAACGTCTCCCCGCGAACATCGAATGGCAGGATGCCGGTACGTTGTGGGTCGCCGCAGATGAAGAGGAGATGCAGGCCGTACAGTCGAAGCGTGTGCTCTATTCGCAGCACGCTGTGCCAGTGCAGATCCTGGATGGGCGTGCTCTTGTCGAGGCGGAACCGAAGCTTCGTCCGGACCTGGTGGGCGCGCTCCTGGTTCAGAACGACAGTGTGATCTATGCGCCGTGCGCGGCGGCTCACCTTCTGCAATGCGCCCGTGCGGCGGGCGCCCAGGTGCGTCTGGGAGTTCGCGCCATGAAGTTGCAACCAGGGCGCGTGGTGCTGGATGACGATACGCACATCGATGCACCCGTCACCGTCCTGGCCACCGGCCACTGGGCGCCGCAACTCGTGCCCGGGCTTCCGGTTCGGCCGAGGAAGGGCCATCTTGCGATCACGGACCGTTACCCCGACTTTGTCCGTCATCAGATCGTTGAGCTTGGCTATCTGAAAAGCGCTCACGGCCACGACAATGAATCCGTTGCGTTCAACGTGCAGCCGCGAGCCACCGGCCAACTGCTGATCGGCTCTTCGCGCCAGTTTGACAAAGAGCATCCGGAAGTGGAACCGCGTTTTCTGGCGAAGATGCTCGATCGGGCATTCCACTACATGCCAGGCCTTTCGGGCCTCAGTGTAGTGCGCACGTGGACCGGCTTTCGGGCCGCCACTCCCGACAGTCTGCCCCTGATCGGACCTCATCCTGAGATGGAAGGTTTACTGCTGGCCACCGGTCACGAAGGTCTCGGCATCACGACGTCTCTCGGGACGGCGGCGCTTCTGGCGGATTTCCTCCACCGGCGCCCATCGCAGATTCCGATTGATCCCTATCTGCCAGCGAGGTTCTCGAATGCCTGACGACACTTCCCTCGCCTCCCAGCGCTGGATGGAAGGCAAGCCGTTTCGGACTTCGGTCACAGGCGAGCCACGCGCTCCCTTGTGCGGAATGGGTGTCTGCATGGAATGCCGGGCTACCGTCGATGGCGTGCCCCATCAGCGAACCTGCCAGGTCAATGCGGTTCCGCCCGCTGCCGGGAACGGCCCCGGTACGCGCGCCTATGACGTCCTGGTGGTGGGCGCGGGACCCGCGGGAATCGCCGCCGCGTGGGCGGCGTCGCAAAGCGGCAAGCGAGTGGGTGTTGTCGACGACAATCCATCCGCCGGCGGCCAGATCTGGCGCGGGGCGTTGCCTGGTCAGTGGCAGGAACGCCTGCGTGACGCGAATATAGAATTTCTTCCGGGAGTGCGGATCTTCTCCGCCGCCCACTCCACTGCTTCCAACGGCTTGTTCGCGGAAGAGCACAACGGAGCTCGCCGTCTGACCCTGACCTACGACAGACTCATTCTGGCCACCGGGGCCCGGGAACGATTCATCCCTTTTCCGGGATGGACGCTGCCAGGGGTGTTCGGCGCGGGGGGGCTGCAGGCAATGGTGAAAACGGGCCTTCCCATCGCAGGCAAGCGTATTGTCGTGGCCGGAAGCGGTCCACTACTGCTGGCCGTAGCCGCTTATTTGAAGGAGCGCGGCGGCAAGGTTTTGTTCATCGCCGAGCAAACCACGGCGGGACGCCGCAACACCTTTCTGAAAGGACTGATGCGGGCTCCCGCAAAACTCACCCAAGGGCTGGGATTACGGCTGCGCCTGGCCACGGTCCGGTACCGGATGTCGACGTGGGTGACGCGAGCCGAAGGCGACGGTACGTTGAAGCGCGTCGTTCTCAACTCCGGCCGCGCTTATGACGCCGACTTCCTCGCCTGCGGCTTTGGATTGGTGCCCAACACCGAACTGCCGGCTCTGCTGGGCTGCCGGATCGACGATGGATATGTCGCGGTGAATCACTGGCAGGAGACCACGGTGCCGAACGTCTATTGTGCGGGCGAGCCCACCGGTATCGGAGGGCTTGATTTGTCCCTGTCGGAAGGTCTGATCGCCGGGTTCTCCGCGACTGGAGATCGCGAACAGGCGCGACGGCATTTCCCGCAGCGAAACCGCGGCAACCTGTTCCGGCGCCAGTTGGACCTGGCCTTCGCATTGCGCTCGGAGCTGAGTTCGATCGCCACCGAGGAAACGATCATTTGCCGCTGCGAGGACATTAAGGTAGGACAGATCCTCGATCGCCGCTCGTGGCGTGACCTCAAACTGCAAACACGTTGTGGGATGGGTTCGTGCCAGGGAAGGGTTTGCGGACCAGCCGTTCAATTTCTTCGCGGCTGGCCCGCCGATAGCGTGCGTCCACCACTCTACCCGGTGAACGCAAAGATGCTGCTGTAAGAGGGTCCGATCGTTAGAAATGCAGGCGCAGCGTGTACTGCACTTCGCGGCCGTAGTTGACTTGCGTCGTGATGCCGCCGAACTGGGTGCTGGTGACCGTGAGGTTCGGATTGCCCGGCATAACGCTGTTGGTAAGGTTATAGCCCTCAAACCGTAGCTCCAGCTTGAAGCGCTCCGTCAGATCGAAGTTCTTGGAAATGGTGCTGTCCAGGTTCCAGAAGTTCGGACCGGTAACGCCTTCATACTGGAACGGATTCGTGCGCGGAGTGAACGCCGTTGCCTGGGTAAAGACCGACGTGTCAAACCACTTCGACCATTCCCGCGGAGATTGTCCTGGCTCACCCTTCACATCCAACTGGCCGAAGCGCAGGAAGGAACCCGAGTACCAGACGAAAATGCTACTCGTGGACCAGCCGCCGAGAATGGCATTCACGACCGGGTGGGTCTTGGCGCCGAATCTCCGCCCGCGGCCGAACGGAATGTCGGTTGTTGTGCCAAGGGTCATGCGATGGCGAGGTGAGGCTGACGGGATCATCGTCAGCTTGTTGATGTATTGATCCGGAGCATTGAAGAAGGCGCCGGTGCTTTCGCGGTTGTAGTTGTAGCCCCACACGACGCTGTAGCCTTGAGCGAAGCGGCGCTGCACGCGGAGTTGCAGCGCTTTGTAGCGGTTGTCCACGCCCGGCATGAACGTTTGCGTCAAATCGCCGTACTGTGGATACGGCCGCAGGAGCGTCGACAAGGGGACTGTCGCCTGGCCGCGCAACTGGCCCGGCATCAGGCTGGCCGGCAACCCAAAGAACGGATTCGCCACTGGTACGGTGAGAGCCGATTTGTAGGTGTAGCTCAACTGCGGATCAACCATGTTGAGCGACTGTCCGAAACCGAAATTTCCTCCCTGTCCTTCCGGCACCATGTTGTGCCCGAAGTTCATGAAGAAGGTTCCGTCCAGTTTCAGCCCATGCATGAGGTCGCGCTCTACCGTGAAGTTGAACCGGTCGTTCATTGGGATCTTCAGATCCTGGCGCGCCCAATTGGTTGCTCCCGTGGAGCCGAGGTTCGTGTTTCTTCCATTGCCTCGGCCGACCGGCAGTACGAGAGGATTCGATGACGGGAACGGATTGCTGAAGACACCTTGCGGCACTCCCTGCACCGCCACCGGGCCATTGGAGGTTTGCGAATAACCATCGGTAGAAGGCAAAATCCACGAATAGCCGAGGACGCTCATCAGCGGAACTGCGTAACGGGCATACCCGATACGGATTGCTGTCTTGTCATTCGCGCGAATCGCGATACCGAGGCGAGGCAGGAAGCTGCGGTGCGGCGCCTGGTACAAGCCGGGATTATCGGAATCGGTGTAGACCCAGGCACCGTTGTAGGTCGGCTTCACCGCGCCCGCGATGTTTCCAACCTGGGGCGGCATCACCGGAGGTTTGCTCTGGAATTCCGGAATCGGATTGGTCAAATCGAGCAAGCGGGCCATCCGCCCCTGCCGTTCTGACGGTGCGGTTTCGTACTCCCAGCGCAAGCCGAGATTGAGAGTGACGCGCCGGTTCAGCTTGAAATCGTCCTGGAAGAATACGCCGTACTGATCCTGCTTCGTATAGCGAGGGGAGACGTAATTGGCCGCGAGGCTATTGTCGATGGAACCCAGGAGGAAGGTGGCCCACGCGCTGCCGTATAGCAACGTGTTGGGCGCATTGTAAGTCTCCGCGGTCAGATTGGCCGTGAAGGGGAACGCTCCGAGGTTTGGCAGCTGCGAATATTCGTAGGCATGCCGGTACGCCATCCCGAACTTCATGTAGTGACGGCCGATGTCGTGTCCCAAACTGCCCTGGTAGGAATACTTGCGCGGCCGGTAGCTCCACCAACTGCCTTTTCCGAACGTCGCACCGCCAATGTTCAGGTTGGGGTAGTAGACAGCCGGCATGTCCGCTGTGTACGGCTTGTACCAGGGATTGTTCGGCCAATACTTCGATAAACCGTTCTCGCCAAGCTTGGCCCACTGCGAGTCGTATTCGTCTTCCGAATAGACAACGCCCATGCGGAAGTTGATCACGGTGTGCGCGCTCACGGTGTAGACAGTGTCTACAGCGGCGTTCAAAGCGTCCATCAGCCCGCCATTATCTGAAGTGGTGGCCGGGCTGTTGCCGTAATTCGGGTTGTCCAGGGCTGTTCGAATGACGCTGTAGCGCGCGAACATCTTCCATTTCGGAGTGATGTTCCAATCGGTACGGTTGGAAATATTCCAGTAATCGAGGTACCACGGATAGGCGGTCCGGTAGTTGTTGACGCCCGTCGCGTCATCGCCGGGGCCATTCGGTTTCCAGATGTCATTCAGGAATAACCGGGACGTGGGGTCCTGCCGGTTTCCCGGAATGATGTTGCCGGCGAAGGGGAGACGGGTGACAACGTTGGTCGCGGAATTCGTTTGAGTGGTTAAGGGATCAAAGATTGTCCGCATCGCGCCCGCCTTGGTGAGCGTTCTTGAGAAATCCCCAGCCCGTTCCAGATCGGTGGGCAGCGTCAACACTTTCGTATAGGGCTGCCGGTTTTTCCAGCGCTCGTAGGTGAAGAAGGTGAAGAGCTTGTTCTTGAAAACCGGCCCGCCAATCGTGCCCCCTCCGACATGATTGCGCACCATGTTGGGAGCGCGGCTGAACACGTTCGAGACGGCATTGAAGGAAGGATTGCGGCCGAAGTAATAAAGGCTGCCGTGGTACTGGTTGGTGCCGGCCTTCATGCCGACGTTCAGGACGCCGCCGGCTGAGAAGCCCGATTCGGCATCGACGGAATTCTGCTGCACCGTAAATTCCTGCACGGCATCCATGGGAGGCGCGTAAGAACCACGGGAACCGACACCGATCGGCGATCCGTCGATCTGGACCTCGTTCCGTCCGCTGGTTTGACCGCCCACGTCCACGCCAGTAGTGGAGAGCTGGTAAAACGGATTGCGCTTGTTGACGTCGGAGTAGCGGTTCACCACCGCCGGATCGAGCAGAGCGAGAGTGAAGGGATTCCGGGCCAGCACCGGCAGTTCCTGCAGCATCTTGCCATCGATCGTCTGGGATAGCGTCGTGGTGTTGAATTGCAGTTCAACCGCGGAGTCGGCGACCGTAACGGTCTGATTCACATCGCCAACGCGAAGGCTGACGTTCACGCTGAGGTCGGAGCGCACCAGGACCTGGAGGTTTTCCTTGGCGAACTTGCCAAAGCCCGAAGCCTCAGTGGTGAGTGAGTAGGTGCCCGGCTCGACGAAATCGAACAGGTAGTGGCCGGTGTCGTCCGTAGTACGGACGGTTGCCGTTTGCGTACTTGTATTGCGAAGGGTTACGGTTGCCTGGGCAACTGCAGAATTGGTGGAGTCGGTAACGATACCTTGTACACGCCCGCGGTAGTCTTGTGCGACTACGGTATTCGGGCCGAGTATAGGCAGAAAAGCGAGAGCCAGCCAGATTGGCGACTTCCAGGACATAGGAGGCACCTCCAAGATTCGGTATTCCCCTCACGGTCGACTAAGCCCAGTCGAGGTTTCAGTGAGTATACCCCAATTTTCAATGAGCGGTTCCCCGAAGTGCGGGGAACGCGGATCGACTATGCCGGTGGTGGTGTCACTCGTATCGATATTGGCTGTCCAGAAGTGTAAATTGTTGCACTGCATGCTGAGAATTAGTGCTACTTTGACCGACCATAGAGGAGAAGGTACCACCGATGCCAATTCTGCAATGGCCTGCCAACCCAGCGGGCCGACAAGTCGCGCTCCAAAGCTGCGCCAAGAACATATACACCCCGACCGGCCTCCTCTCCTCTGAAGATCTCTCAGCATTTCAACAACTTGTGGATTGTTACGAGAAGGAATTCCAGCCCGGCGGCCTGATAGAAAACAGGCTCGTCCGCGAGATGATCGATGCCGAATGGCGTCTGCAGCGGGTTCGTTCGTACCTGACGTCACTCCACGAATCCTGCATTCAGCGGCTCGCCACGCGTCCGACGGAGGCAACCGCCGCCCAGGCCTTCCAAGCCCTCGCGGACGGCCCATTTCTGCCCCTGCTGCTGCGCTACGAAGTCCACTTCCAGCGCCAGTATGAGAAAGCCCACCGGCAGCTTCAGGAGGGCCGCCGCCGCGAACGCAAGAACCGCCCCGTGGCGGCAAAACCGAAGCGCCGGAGCGCCCCGTTGTCCTGACCCGTGTTATATTGGGAAAGTTGCCATGAAAGAAGCAATCCATCCCGCCTACAACGAAGTGAATTTTACCTGCGCGTGCGGGAACACTTTCAGAACCCGGACTACGCACAAGGGCGATGTGCGTGTTGAAATCTGCTCCAACTGCCATCCCTTCTTCACCGGGAAGCAGAAGTTGATCGACACCGAAGGGCGAGTCGACCGCTTCCAGAAGAAGTATCTGAAGGCAAAGCAGATCGAAGACGCAAAACAGGAAGCTAAAGCGCAAGCCAAAAAGGTCAATTAGGCCCCGCTGTCCGGCGTCGTGTTCTCTTCGCAGTCTGCCTCCTAAGCCATTCGTGTGCCTCCACTTAAGTGTGGTGTCTCCGCCCCGGAGACAACTTTTTGCAACTCTCGCGAATCTACCTTAGATCCTAAGAGCTATACTGGGTTTTCGAGAGGGATTCGATGAATAAATACGCAAAATTCGGCATTCTCATGATTCTGATTGTGGGAACACTCCTGTGGCTGGCAGTCGGCGGCGTCAACGAAACCAAGACCTACTACAAGACCGTCAGTGAACTCGGGCAGATGGATGCCCAGTCCCGCGCCAAGCGTCTTCGTGTGGCCGGCGACGTCAAACCCGGCTCTATTTACCGCAAGGGTAAGGAAGTCGAATTCGTTCTCACCCAGGATGATAAGACCTTGAAGGTCGTTTACGAAGGCACGGATCCACTGCCGGACACTTTCCGTGACCGCGCACAGGCGGTGGCGGATGGCAAACTGGGCCCCGACGGTCTGTTCCATGCCAATCGCATCCAGGCCAAGTGCGCATCGAAGTACGAAGCGAAGCCAGGGCAGCAGGGCGTGCCGGTCTACGAACAGAAAGTGCCGCCCGCGGCGCAGCAGAAGTCCTAAGGCAGCCCCGCCGGTCGTATCGAAGCGAAATACCGGAACGCGGCGCCCGTCAGGGGCTGGCCGGTCCCGATCGAAGATCACACATAAGGAGAGTCCATGGAGAACCTGGGCGCGTTAGCGATCCTGCTGGCGTTTTGTCTGTCCATTTACGCCGTCTTTAGCTCCCTGGTAGGCGTACGGAAGCAGAAGCCTTTACTGGTATTGAGCGGCCAGCGGGCGGTTTATGCGATCTGGTGCCTGCTCACCGTCGCTTCGGGACTGCTGGTTTACGCGCTTATCGCCGGTGACTTCCGGTTGGCGTATGTCGCCAAGCACAGCAACCGCGCGATGCCGGTTATGTACAAATTCGCTTCGTGGTGGGGCGGGATGGAAGGCTCTCTTCTGTTGTGGGCCTGGATTCTCTCGAGCTACTCCGCGCTGGTTGTAGTAACCAATCGCAACAAGTTCCGCGACATGATGCCGTACGTCACCGCGATCCTGATGGCGGTGCAGTGCTTCTTCCTTGTCCTCATCGGATTCATTGAGCAGCCTTTCCAGGTGCTTGCCGTGGGGAAAGGAATCACGGAAGTGCCGGACGGCAACGGGCTGAATCCGCTGCTGCAATATTGGACGATGGCGATCCATCCTCCTACCCTTTATCTGGGTTATGTGGGCTTCGTGGTTCCCTTTGCGTTCGCTATCGGTTCGTTGATCACCCGGCAGCCGGGGGACGCCTGGATCCATACCACACGGCGGTGGACCATCATCACGTGGGCGTTCCAATCTACCGGCATCCTGCTAGGTGCGGGTTGGGCGTACGCGGTTCTCGGTTGGGGCGGCTACTGGGGATGGGACCCCGTGGAAAATGCTTCGCTGCTGCCCTGGATCACGGCTACGGCCTTCCTGCACTCGGTCATGATGCAGGAGAAGAAGGGGATGATGAAGGTGTGGAACATGGTTCTGATCTCCGCCACCTTCTTCCTGTGTATTTTCGGGACGTTCCTTACGCGCAGCGGCATTGTCGGCTCCGTTCACGCGTTCGCGCAATCGCCCATCGGTAAGTACTTTGTGGCGTTTCTGGCGGTGGGAATTGCTGCCACGGTTTATCTGATTCTGGACCGGCTGGACTATCTGAAGAGCGAAGCGCAACTGGAAAGCGTGATCTCCCGCGAATCCACATTCCTCTTCAACAACCTTTTCCTCCTGGCAAGCTGTTTTGCGGTGCTTTGGGGGACGATCTTCCCGGTGATCTCTGAAGCGGTTACCGGCGAGAAGATCAGCGTCGATGCTCCTTTCTACAACCGTGTCAATGTTCCCATTGGGCTGTTTCTCCTGTTGCTCACGGGCGTGGGCCCGCTCATTGCCTGGCGGCGTTCCTCCCTTGAAAGCCTGAAACGAGCTTTCTTCTGGCCTACCATGGTGGGCCTCGCCGTAATGGTCGTTTCGGTTGTGATGGGCTCGAGGCATTTCTACGCCACCGTATCCTTCGGGTTGTGCGCGTTCGTCACCGCGACGATTGGCATGGAGTTCTGGAAGGGATCCCGGGCGATTGCTGCGAAGAGCAGTCAGAATCTGATTGCTGCGATGGTGGAATTAACCCATCGCAACACGCGCCGCTACGGCGGCTATATCGTTCACATGGGCATCGTCCTGCTCTTCATCGGCTTCACTGGCGCAGCGTTTAATAAAGACGCCACCCACGATGTCCGTATCGGCGACTCCTTTAGCATCGGCCGCTACGAGCTGAAGATTCGCGATTTGCTGGACGGTGACAACGATAATTATTCCTGGCGGAAAGCTGCCGTCGATATTTACGTCGGGGGCGATCGCATCGGAACGCTCGAACCGGAACAGCGCGTCTACAAAGCCAGCCGCCAGCCTACCTCTGAAGTGGCGATCCGCCGCCGTTTGAACGAAGATCTCTATTTGAACTTTGCGGGCGTCACAAATGACGGGCGCAACCTGGCGATCATCCAGTCATATGTCTTCCCGCTGGTAAGCTGGCTCTGGATCGGGTTCTATGTGCTTCTCGGTGGCACATTGATCTGCCTGGTGCCGCCCAAGGTGAAAATGCAGTACCTGCGAACCGAAACGGTTGGAATCGTCAAACAACATGCGCCTGTTTCGAAATAACCATCTCCTGAATCGCCTCCTGCTCGTGCTGGTGGCGGGACTCTGCCTCGCGCAGAGTTCTTCCGACATGCTCACTCCGGCCATCCGCCGCGTGGGCGACCAACTGGCGTGCCTTTGCGGTTCGTGTAAGAACACAGTGGCCACCTGCCAGATGTTGGGCTGCCACTACTCGGCGCCGGCGCGGGAACGGATCGCCAAGCTGCAGGCACAGGGTACAGCGGACGACGCCATCGTGGATGATTTTGTGAAACGGGAGGGCCGCCGCGCACTGGCATCGCCCCCCGCCGAGGGATTCCATTTGCTGAGCTGGGCGATGCCGTTTGTCTCCATTGCCGTCGGCCTTTGGGTGATTTATCTGTTCCTGAAAAAGTACCAGCGTCCGGCTGCGGCGGCTCCGCCGATTGACCGTGCCGCCCTGGACAAATACCAGGCCGAGATCGACAAAGATCTCGCCAAACTTGAATGAAATATGCTCACTGCCGCCGCTGTTCTCATCATCGCCGGAGCGGTTCTTTTAACCTTCTTTGTCCGTGAAAAAGATCTGCCGTCCCAGGCTCCTCCGTCGCCGTTTGCTCACCTCGACGACCGGAAGGCGCAAATCTACGAAAACCTTCGCGACCTGCAGTTTGAATTCCGGGTCGGAAAACTCTCGGATGAAGATTACCAGAAGACCAAGCTGGAACTACAGAGCGAGTTAGCCAAGGTGCTTTCGGAAATTGACCGGATCAAGGGTCCCGCTGCGAAAGCAGCCGTCCCCTCAGCACCTGCCATCAGCGTTGCCGCCGCGCCCGCTGCTGTCGCCGCGATTCCCGTAGCCGTGGTGAAGCCGTATGTTTGCCCGCACTGCAGCGCCTCGTTCGAGATGCCTCTGAAGTTTTGCGGTGAATGCGGGAAGCCTATGCAGGAAGGTGTCGTATGAAGCCGCTCCTGAGCCTGCTACTGGTTCTCCCTCTGATGGCCGCCGTGGACGGTACGGTGACCAACCGCACTTCCGGCAAGCCGCAACCCGGCGCCACCGTTTCGCTGTTCAAGTTAGGCGAAGCCGGGATGGAATCGATTGAAACGGTGAAGTCCGATGCTTCCGGGAAATTCGCTCTGCAAACCACGCCCGGGCCGGGGCCCCATCTGATCCAGGCCGCCTTTGACGGCGTGATCTATAACAAGATGCTGCCCCCTGGATCTCCCCGGACCGCGCTCCAGGTAGACGTCTACAACTCGCAAGCGGCCCCTGGCGATGCCAAGGTGACGCAGCACATGCTGCTCTTCGAATCGGCCGACGGCAAGTTGATGATGAACGAGAACATCGTGTACGAGAACACGGGCAAGCTGACGTTCAACGATCCTACTGGCGGTACGTTGCGTTTCTATCTGCCTCCCGAGACCGAAGGCAAAGTAAAAGTGATGGGTACAGCTCCCGGCGGCATGCCGGTGGAGCGCGCTGCGGCGCCCACCAAGACGGCCAACGTGTTTGGCGTGGATTTTCCGATTCGCCCCGGCGAAACCCGTTTTCAGCTGGTTTACGAAATGCCGCTTCCGAGTCCGGCTGTGTTCAGTGGTAAGGTGCTCCACAAAGAAGGAACCACGCGCCTGGTGAGCCCGAAGGGCGTCACCCTGAAGGGCGACGGTGTTAGCGAACTCGGGCGCGAACCTGCCACGCAGGCAGCTATTTACAACCTCACCAAGCAGGACTTCAGAGTCGAGATCGAGGGTAGCGGCACGCTGCGGGACGCCTCCAACTCCTCCGCGCCGGCCGAGGACGAGGGCACCGGCATCCAGGAAATCATGCCTCGTGTTTACACCAAGCTGCCCGTAGTGCTCGCGCTGGCGTTCGCCATCCTGCTGCTTGGCTTTGTGCTCCTGTACCGCGGCACCAGCGCTCCGGCGGAAACCGCGAATGGCGCCCCACCGGCTGCGGCGAAGGGAAAACGCCGCGGATGAGTGCGGTCGCTGTCGAGCAGTTGTGGAAATACTACGGCGACTTTCCAGCACTTCGTGAGATTCAACTGAAGGTGGACGGCGGCTCCTGCCTGGCGTTGCTTGGCCGGAATGGCTCAGGAAAAACAACTCTGCTCCGAATCATGGCGGGGCTGATGCGCCCGCAGCGGGGAGAAGTGAAGATCTTCGGTCACGATCCGAGACACTCGATTGCCCGTGAAGCCATCGGTTTGCTGGGGCACGGGATCGGCGTCTACGACGAGCTTTCGGCCGAAGAGAATTTGCGACTGTTCGCGCGAATGTACGGGTTGCCGAATCCGGAGCAATCCGCGTCCGATTGGCTGAAGCGCACCGCGCTCGATCACGTTTCGAAGTCGCTGGTGAGAGAATTCTCCCGCGGCATGAGGCAGCGGCTGGCGGTGGCTCGTGCGTTTCTCCACTCGCCGAAGCTGCTGCTGCTGGATGAACCGTTTACCGCCCTCGACGACCGGGCGATTGCACTGCTGCAGTCGCTGCTGGCTGGTGCTTTGCGCGATGGCGCCACCATCATCATGTCCACGCACCAATTGCGCGAGGCAATGGAAATCTCAACGGAAGTGGCGTTGCTCAATCGGGGCAAGCTGCTATTTCACGGACCGCGGCCGGTAGAAATGCTGCAGGATCCGACGTGGCTGTATCGCACGTATGGCGAGGGCTAGATGCGCTTCGTCACTCAGACGCTCACTGTGGCGGGCAAGGACCTGCGAAGCGAGATCCGCACCAAGGAATCGCTGAACGCGGCTGTTTCGTTCGCGATCGTCATCCTGGTGCTGTTTAGTTTTGCGGTTGATCCTTCGGCTGATCAGATTAAGGAAATGTCCGGGGGGCTGTTGTGGCTGGTGTTCGCTTTCGCCGGAGCGCTGGTGTTGAACCGCAGCTTTGCCAGGGAGCTGGGGAATGACTGCATGGACGCGCTGGTGGCTTCCCCTGTCCCTTCGTCGGCATTGTTTCTGGGGAAGGCTGCAGCGAACTTCGTCCTGCTATTGATCGTGGAGCTGATCGCATTGCCGGCCTTCGGGGTGTTGTATAACATGTCGTGGGCGCGGCAGCCGTTCACGCTGGGTTTGGTGCTATTGCTGGCCACCTGGGGCATGACCGTCATTGGGACCATTTTCAGCGCCCTCACCGTGAACCTGCGGCTGCGCGAGCTGATGCTGCCGATGTTGATCTATCCGATGATGATCCCGGTTCTGATGGCCGCCATGCGGTTGACTACGGTACTGATCAGTGGCGAGCCCATCCCCGCGGATGACGTCATCTGGATGAAGCTGCTGATCGGATTCGATGTTATTTTCACTTCGCTGGCGGTGACGCTGGTGGATGTGGTTCTGGTGGGTTAGAGGGCGCGAAGCGCTGGGTTAGGAGCGGAACATGCGCGACAAGATTCTTTACGGAATGGGCGTAGTGGCCGGAATTTGGCTGGTGCGCAATCTCTACGTCATCCTTCTCGGCTTGCCCGATGAAGCGCTGCAGGGAGCGATTTACCGCATCCTGTTCTTCCATTTGCCAAGCTGGTTCACCTGCTTCACGGCCTACTTCCTGGCCGGTGTTGCCAGTGTCATGTACCTCTGGAAACATGATTTGCGCTACGACACGTTTGCTGTCTCGGCGGTTGAAGTAGGAACGGTTTTCACGATGATCGGTCTGGTGACCGGCTCCATCTGGGCGCGGATCATCTGGGGCATCTGGTGGACGTGGGATCCGCGACTGACGTGGGCGCTGATCACCTACATCGTTTATGCGGGCTACCTGATGTTGCGCCGGGCCGTGGACGATCCCACAACGCGCGCCCGCCACTCGGCGGTACTCTGCATTTTTGCTTTTGTTAGCGTCATGATCACGTACAAGGCGATCGACTGGTGGCGTACGCAGCATCCCGGCGCTGTCCTCAGCTTCCGCACCGGCGGCGGCACGATGGATCCCCGCATGGAGAGCATGATCTTTCAGAACTGGGCTGCGCTGATGCTGCTGACGGCAGTTCTGGTGATGATTCGGATGCGGCAGGAAAGCATGAGCCGGGAGATCGAGGGAATGCGGCGCTACGCGCACGCGATCTAAAGAAGGAGAACCCATGGACAGTCGCAATTTTGAATACATGTTCTACGGCCTCGGCGCCGCGTGGCTGATTCTCTCGTTGTACGTGGTGTCGCTGGTGGTTCGCGAACAGCGTCTCCGCCGCGAGTTGGAAGGCGTCAAGCGCATGATCGGCGAACACGACGCCCGTCCCAAATAACTCCTGGATTCTATCGGCCGGGAAATGATGATCCGACTCCTGCTGCTCGTGCCATTGGTTTCTGGCACAAGCTATGCGCAGCAGGTGGCGGCCATCGCCATCCCTCACCCAATCGGAGGATCGCCGGTCCGGGAACTGCAGCCGGATGGACGCATCGCCGTTCGATCCGAGTACACCCAGCCAATCACCGGAGAGTTCGCCGGCACATTTACAGAGCGCAGCACCCAGGTGTTCGCATCCGACGCCGCGAACGGAGTTGTCGCCTCGTCAGCGCTTTTCAAGATCGAGACCTCCACTGGATCCATCGAAGGTTATTACAGTGGCCGGGTCGACCGGTCGACAGGCGAAACAGCGCAAAAAGGCGCGGTCGTAGCCGCCTCCCGCAATTACAGCGAGTGGCTCAATAGTGCTGTGTCGTTTCGAGTGTTTCTCACCGAAGAAGGTTTGGCGCGGGGGGTGCTGGAACTCGAAGCCGCCCCTGTCTTAGGCGACTGGCTGCTGGAGGATGTTGGACCAGCCACGCCGGAGCGCTCCCTGGAGGCACTGCGCGATGCCACTCCCGATTCTGACGGCACGACGTTCTATTTCACGGCCCGTGGAGTGGACGGAGTGGGCGTGTATCGGGTGGGCTACGGCGGCGGCACAGTGAGCACCGTGGCTGCGGGCGATCCATTCCGTGATCCGCGAGGCATTGTCATTTCGCCGGTCAGTGGGCTCCTCTATGTTGCAGATCCGCGCGCCGGAGAGGAAGGGCAAGGACGAATCTTCGTGATTGACCCGGTAAGCGGCAGCGTCGAAGAACTCCCGCAAACGATGGGTTATGCGCCGCAGAACCTCGCTCTGCTGCGCAAAGATGCCAACGATGTGGTTTACTTCACCGGGCGCGACTGGAGCGACCGCGCTCCGGCCATTCTGCGCACCAGTGTCGATGACCCGCGTCCGCCGCAGATTGTGTTTAAGGGCGATCCGCTCGTGGATCCCGACGGCATTGCTGTGGCACGTGGCGGCGATCTCTATGTGAACGACCGGTCGGGATCCGTCATTCGCATTTCCGGCAACCAGGCGACACGGCTTGCCACGAAGCTGCGGGCCGGCAATCCCGCGGGGATCGCGTTGACGAAGGACGAGCGGCTTGTGCTGGCATCGGTGGTGGAGGACGGACAGGCACGGCTTCTCCTCATCGATCCCGGGAGCCTCAATTCCGGGTTGGCCTCCAAGGGAATGTTGGGAAATGATGGCGCCGGCGGTCTCCATCGCGCCGAGTTCAACAATGTGTTCTCGTGGGCAGGCTACGCAGGCGGCCAGGGTACGGTGTATCATGTGCCCGTCGGCAGTTTGCCGAAACCTTAGCCCAACTATGATCACTCGACGATGTTTCGTTACAGCCGCCGCCGGGGCGGCGACTCCGGCGTTCTCTCAAACCGCGCGGCCCAACGTGCTCTGGATCATGACGGATCAGCAACGATTCGACTGCCTGGGCGCGAATGGTAACCGGCTTTTGAAGACGCCTCACCTCGACAAACTGGCGGCGCGGTCAGCGAATTATCAGCTGGCATTCGTGCAATCTCCGGTTTGTGTGCCGTCGCGGGTGAGCTACTTCACCGGACGCTATCCGCACAGCCATAAGAACCGCGTGAACTACACGCCGCTGGATTCGCGGGAAGCCCTCGGACAGCAGTTCTTTCACGACGCAGGGTATCAGACGGGAGTGGTCGGCAAACTGCATTACTGGCCGCCTACAGCGGACCATGCGCGTTCGCTCGGATGGGACCGCGTGCGCCTGGACGATGGCATTGGAGGCACCGATCCGTTTTCCGATTACGTCGCTACCGTGAAGCGCAAGAATTATCACGCTACTGCTCCACTCCCCGGCAAGAACCCTTTTCGCGGCGCTACTCCTTATGAGGAGACGCCCACCGGCTGGGCAGGAGCCGAGACCCGCCAGATGCTGCGCGAGTTTGCTGCCGGCGACAAACCGTTCTTTCTCTATAGTTCCTTTTTCAAGCCTCACGCGCCCTACACGGTACCCGAGCCGTTCGACACGATGTATGACGATGTCGAAATTCAATTGCCGCGCCAGGTGACTCTCGCAGAGATCCAGAAGCTTCCGCTGCCGCTGCAGAAGCTGATCTTGCGTGGCCGGCAGCCGGTTTACAACATGGATCGCACCCGACTCCAATGGGTCTATCGCAGCTATTACGCGTCCGTTTCCATGATCGATCGCGAGGTGGGTCAGATTCTGGACGTCCTGGAGCGCAGCGGGAAGGCGGACAACACCATCATCGTTTTCAGCACCGATCACGGGGATCAGTTGCTCGAACATGGGCTGGAAGGAAAGAACCTGTTCTTCGAAGCCAGCGTGCGCGTGCCATTCCTGATTTCCTTTCCTTCCCGAATCACACCTGGTAAGCGCGACCAGTTTGCTGAGATGGTGGATGTCATGCCGACGCTTCTCGAGTTGTGCGGACTACCGGCCCGGACTTCCATTCAAGGTCGTTCTCTGCTCTCCGCGCCGCCACGAGAGTTTGCTTTTTCGGAGAACGTCATTCCTGAAGTGATCACCGGGGGCAATACGGAGATGCCCTACGTCCCCGGGCAGGGGGTGGCCGGGGTGCGCCATCCCGATGCCAAGATGATTCGCGGGCGCCGGTGGAAGATGAACTACTATCCAGGCAACGGCGGGGAGCTCTATGATTTGCAGAACGATCCGCACGAGGAGCGCAATCTTTATACGGACCCGGCCCAGCAAGGGATTGTTCGGGAACAAAAGGATCGTTTGCTCGATTTTCTGATCACGGCGGATGAGACCGATCAGATTGCTCCGCGCTGGAAGCTAGGCATGCCCCTGTAGTATTTTGGTTGTGCCTTGCAGAGGAATTAACTATGAACCGTCGAAAGATGTTGCAACTTGTCACCGCTGCTGCCGGCGGCAACTGGATTACCACGAGAGAAGCCGCCGCCCAGGAGCGAGTGGCCCGGGCAACCCGCGGACTGCCCTCCCCAAGAATCAAGGATGTTCAGGTCATCCAGACAGCGCCTGCCGGCCTACGCTTGCCGGTAGTCAAGGTGATCACGGACCAGGACGGGTTGTACGGCTACGGATGCGCCTGCTTCACCCAGCGTGCCGACCTTGTCGTGCCGGCAGTGGAGAAATACCTCCGACCCTTCCTTATCGGCAAGCAAGCCGATCGCATCGACGATTTGTGGCAGGCGATGTACAACTCCTCCTACTGGCGCAATGGTCCGGTTTTGAACAACGCTATCAGCGGTGTCGATCAGGCGCTGTGGGACATCAAGGGCAAGCAGGCCAACATGCCTGTTTACCAGCTTCTTGGCGGCAAGGTCCGCGAGGCGGCTGATGTTTACGGCCATGCCAGCGGCGGCGAAATCGCTCAGGTCGTCGAGAGCGCCAAGAGTTATATGTCCCGTGGCTTCCGTCACGTTCGAGTGCAGGTGGGTGTTCCAGGGATGGAGGGCTACGGGGCTCGCGGCGGTGATAATTCCACACAAATCAAGGCACTCCACAGCGCTCCTGTCTTTGAGCCGGCCTATTACATTCGCCGTGCTCTTAAGCTCTTTGACGCCTGCCGGACTCAACTCGGGGAAGAGGTTGAACTCCTGCACGACGTTCACGAACGCATTCACCCCACGCAGGCTCTGCAATTCACGCGAGACGTAGAAAAGTTCAAGCTGTTCTTCCTGGAGGACGTCCTCTCTCCGGAAGACATCGCCTGGTTCCGCTTGATCCGCCAGCAGTCCTCCACTCCACTCGCGATGGGCGAGTTGTTCAATAGTCCACATGAATGGACGCCGCTCATTTCCGAACGATTGATCGACTACATCCGTGTCCACGTTTCACAGGCCGGCGGCTTGACGCCGTGCCGCAAGATGGCCGCGATGGCGGAACATTTCAGCGTACGGACGGCATGGCACGGTCCTGGCGACGTCTCCCCGATCGGCCATTGCGCCAACATCACACTCGATGTGGTCTGCTACAACTTCGGCGTACAGGAATACTCACCCTTCAACGAAGCGTTGCAGGAGGTGTTCCACGGCTGTCCGGTGATGAAGGACGGTTATCTGTATCCGAACGAGGCTCCAGGCTGGGGCATTGAAGTGGATGAAAAAGCCGCGTCGAAATACCCTTTCAGCGGCAGCGGACGAGGGGGATCGAGAAGCAACCTCAACGGCGGTTGGGGCGAAGTTCGCAAACGCGACGGCCAGATCATCAAACAATAAATTGGGAGCCGGCCCGCAGCCGGCCCCCCAAGAAAGTCTGGCCGGCTATTCGCCGAAGCGATGCCACTTTCCGTCGTTCACATACCCTTCGCGAGAGACAACGGTGGTGCGCACCAACGTAGGGCGGGCAGTGGGCGCGTAGCGCGTGGGCGCGCGCTCCGGCGGCGGAGCGCTGTAGTTGCTGTCGTATTGAGCGTAAGCGCCTGGATAGCCGTAGGAGTTGTAGCCGTAGTAGGGATAGTAATCGTAGTAATAGGGATAGGCATACGGGTCGTAATAGCCGCCCCATCCGTATCCATATCCGTACCCTAACCCGAAACCGAGTCCGAATCCTAAACCGTAGTAGCCCGGATAGTAGTAGCCTCCCCAACCACCCCATCCGCCCCAGCCACCGTACCAGCCCCGCGAGCCGCCATACCATCCGTAGCCGCGGTAGTTTGAGTAGCCTTTTCCGTATCCACCGTGATACGACGAACCGTAACCGCCGCGGTAGGAAGAACCGTAGCTACCGCCGCGGTAGGCCGACCCATAGCTCCGTCCACCGCCCGCATATCCGCGATTCGAAAAACTCTGACCTGAAGTGTAACCACGACTTCCACTGAAACTACGCTGGCCGGCGGATCCACCACCGCTGAAGCCGCGAGCGCCCCCAAAGCTGCCGCCGCCTCTGGACATGCCTCCACCGGAGAATCCGCCTCCTCCGCGAGAGCCCCCACCGCCCCCTCTACCGCCTCCGCCGCGCTGGGCGAAACTGGGAACCGCAAGCGCCAAACCCAAAACCGCAATCAGCACTTTGTGCATTCAAGCACCTCCCTAGCCGGATTGGATGTTGCCTCCAGACATCATTGTCGCGCTGTTTCAGGATTTCGCAACCTTTCCTTTGTGACCTCTCGATTCTTCAAGTAACTGGTACACAGTTCGCTTCGGCAGACCGCGATCCCGCGCCACGGTCTTGATCGCCTCCATCCGCGAAATGCCGAGTGCCTCCAGCGCCGCCACTTCCTCCACCACCGGGCGCTCGCCTACCGCCTCCTGCGCTTCCGGCTTTCCGACCAGAACCGTGAACTCGCCCTTGATGGCAGGCCGCCCAGCCAGGATCTCCTTTAATTCGCTCGCCGGCCCACGCAGAAACTCCTCGTGCAACTTGGTCAATTCCCGCCCCAGCACCACCGGCCGCCGGGGCCACAACGCCGCCAGATCGTCCAGCGTTTCCAAAATCCGGTGAGGCGCTTCATAGAACACCAGAGTTGCCTCCAGCATTCCCACCGCTTCCAACTGCTTCCGGCGCTGCGCGGATTTCGGATTGAGAAAGCCGCCGAAATAGAAGGCGTCGGTCGGCAGTCCGGAGGCGGATAGCGCCGTCACAAACGCCGCTGGACCGGGGATCGGGACCACCGCCACCCCTGCGTCCACAGCGGCCTGGACGATCCGATAGCCGGGATCGGAGATCAACGGAGTCCCCGCATCAGACACAAGAGCTATCGATTCTCCGGTCTGGAGCCGCGCCACCAGGGACGCCACACGCTCTTTCTCATTGTGTTCGTGAAAGGCCAACAATGGCTTCTGTATCCCTAAGTGCAACAGAAGTTTATAGGTTTGCCTGGTGTCCTCGCAGGCGATCGCCTGCACCGAAGAGAGGATTCGCTCGGCACGGCGAGTCAGATCTTCCAGGTTCCCAATGGGGGTAGCGACGATATATAACGTACCGGGCATGTAGTACTCCGATGATAATAGGCGGGGCGGCACTAAGGTTTCCAGCCGAATCACCGATAGTTAAAGTTGAGTTGGTGTAGGGCCGCGGTCTACCATGACGTTGTGGAGTGGTAGGGTGGCGGAACCCGCACGCATAGGGACGCTACCGATGGAAACAGCACAGGTGAACACCGAGCACGGCTCGCCCACATCGAACAAATTCTACGTCTGGGAAGTCCCGGGCAAGAATACCGTTATCCACCTGGATTACTCGGTGGTGGACCGTCTGCTGATCGAGGTCATGCGCGGCTTCGGGGCCATTCCCAGACGCGGCGCTGAGGTGGGCGGCGTGCTGCTCGGCAGCATCGAGCCTGGGGAACGGACGATCGTTCGCGTCGAGGAGTTTGAACCGGTGGTGTGCGAGCACCGTCGCGGACCCTCTTATCTGCTGTCCGACGCCGATACCGCGCGTTATGACGAGATCGTTGCGCGGCATCGCTTCAATCCGGAAAAGCGGTTATATGCAGTGGGGGGCTATCGCAGCCACACGCGCGAGGGGATGGCTCTGCAGCCGGAAGATCTGCGCCAGTGGGATACGTACTATCCCGAGGCGTCGTCAATCTTCCTGCTGGTAAAGCCGTTTGCCACGCGGGTTAGCATGGCGGGCTTCTTCTTTCGCGAAGATGGCGGAAAAGTTCAGACCGAAGCGCCTTATCTCGAATTCCCTTTCCGCCGCCGGGAACTCGGTGGAGGTGCCTCGTCGGCGCGAATGCGCGAGGCCAGTCCGGTTGCCAACGTAATTACGAGCAGCTTCGGTTATCAATCCGGACATGCTTCTACGGCCGGCGTGGAGGCCGATAACGAGCCGGAAGCCGCGGCTGACTATGCAGACTCCTACTACTACGAGGAGGCTGACCGCAGTGGCAGTGCCAATACTGCTCCCGCGTATGAGCAGCGTTCAGATGCCGGTGTCAGCCGTTTCCGCAAAACCAATATCTGGATTCCGCTTTCGTTCATTTTTCTGCTGTTCGGTGTCCTGATCGGTATCTTGATGGGAACCAATTATCGTTCAGCACGGGCCGCCGGTGTATTGAGCGATGCCTATTCGCTCTCGCTGGGTGTCAACCGCTCGGGGGACTATCTTCAGGTGCGGTGGGATCGCGCGGCGCAGGCCATTCGTTCTGCCCAGCGCGGTGTGCTCACTATCACCGAGGGGCAATACGACAAGAAAGTGGATCTCGACGTGATTCAACTGCAGAATCCGACGGTGTACTACCGCAATTCTTCCGACGCAGTGAAGTTCCGGCTCGAGATTTTCACAAAAGAGCGTGTGAGCGTGGCCGAAGTTTTTGAATGGCGTAAGTAGCGCCGCCGCACTATTCGCGCTCCGCGGCTTGCCGAATCTTCAGACTGTTTCGGTCAATGGCCCGATCGACCGCCAGGATCCCGTCCAGGTGATCCATTTCGTGCTGTAGCAACTCGCTCAATGCCCCGGCCGCACTTAGTTCAACAGGCTGTCCGGTCTCGTCGGTAAAGTGCAGTTTGACGCGCGCCGACCGCCGCAATCGTACCAGTAAATCAGGAAACGAAAAGCAGTCATCCCAAAGCTCGAACGTCTCCGCGCTTAACAGGTCAAACTGAGGGTTGATCAGCGAATAGGCCGCTCCCTCAAACTCGATGTAGATCACCCGGATCGGGACCCCGATCTGAACCGCGCTGATGCCTCTTCCGAAGCCGTGCGTTCGCTGGAATTCATGCAGCGTGTCACGCAAATCCGTCAACACTGTAACGCAATCCGCCGGAGCGCGAACGGGTGTAGAGATCTCCCGTAAAATCGGATCGCCCAGCAACCGGATCTGCTGTTGTGCCATTGCCCTCTCATGGTAGCCTGATAACCGGACAGCTGTGCCCGGATAATGGGGTCTGCCAATGCCGTGGGAGAGTAAGGAATTTGGGTAAGGCGTTAGAAGCAGAGTTTCAATACCTGTTACGACAGATGAGCGTGCTCGCCTGGGTCGGACACTTCCTGGCTATTGCTGTTTTTGGCGTCGGCGTCCCGCTGCGGCAAGGATTCGACTTTCTGGACGTCATGTTCCTGCTAGCGTATGCGTGTCTGCCTTGCCTGTTCGCCTCCCCGCTGGTAGCGGACAGTGTCGTAAGCCGGCGAACTCTTCCGCCGAGAACCGGGTACATCGCGCAGGTGCTGACTCCCTTCCTCTTCGCCGTATTCTGGAGCGAAATCATTCTGGTCTCGGCGATCATCACCGTGAATGCCTCGCATTGGGTGGGACGGATGATCCTTCCCCCGCGCTCCGTATTTTTCAATTCCCTCCTGCTGGCGGCAGCCGCTACTTTCTTTGCGGCTTCCATCACCGGCTGGCTCTCGCTGAACGCAAAGACTGCTGCCATCGCGAAGAGCCAGTCGCGGCGGCTATTTCTGATGCTCCTGGTCCTGGTGCTGATGTACACTCGCTTCGCTCCCAACAACTGGCGTCGCGGCATCGAAGATCGGCTCACCCCGGACCGTATCTCCACTCTTCTCATTCCGCTATCGGTAGTCTTGGCCGGTACGGGTTATCTCGTGTTGCAGATCGGCGCAAGGCGGCGGGAGGAAGAAGCCGACGGCCCGATTTTCAAGTTGTAACCCACCGGGGTATAGTGGAGTTCGATCTTACTCTATGAAAATTGTTGCGAAAGCGCCCTGTCGGGTGGACATGGCAGGCGGAACCCTCGATATCTGGCCTCTTTATCTGTTTCACGAGAACGCAGTGACCGTGAACTTCGCCGTGAACCGGTATACGAGCTGTGTCATCGAGCCACTCGATGGTCCGGAGATTCATCTGGTGAGTGCGGACCTCGGACGCGAAGAGAGCTTCGGCTCGCTCCATGAATTGAAACAGACCCGCAAGTACAAGCTCCCGCTGCTCGCTTACCTTGTGGACTTCTTCTCTCCGCCGTCCGGGTTCCGGATGACAACCGATTCCGAATCCCCAGCCGGAGCCGGCATTTCCGGCTCTTCGGCGCTGATCATCTCCATCGCCAGCGCTCTCAATAAATGGCTTAGGACCGGTTACTCCATTGAAAAAATTCGCGAGATCGCCCAGAACAGCGAAGCGCGCATTATCCGCGTCCCCACCGGTTGCCAGGACTACTATCCCGCGATGTACGGCGGGGTCAGCGCTATCGAACTCACCTGCGCCGGAATCCGCCGGCTGCCCATTTCTGTTGACCTGAACGACTTCAACGAGCGCGTGGTGCTGGCTTACACAGGGGAGCCGCGGAACTCCGGTATCAACAACTGGGAAGTGAACAAAGCGTATATCGATGGAGACCGCAGCGTGCATCGGAACTTCGATCGCATCGCCGCCATCTCGCACGCGATGCGTTCCGCCGTGGAGCGCAGCGACTGGAATGAAGCTGCTCGCCTGCTGCGCGAGGAATGGTCGCATCGCAAGAAGAATGCCCCCGGCATCACCACCCCGCTCATCGACCGCCTGGTGGACGTCACCAAGAAAGCTGGAGCCAAAGGCGCGAAAGTCTGTGGCGCCGGCGGTGGCGGGTGTGTGTTCATTCTGGTAGAGCGCGGAGCAAAAGAGAAGGTCTCTCAGGCGGCCGCTCGCGAAGGCGCGACTGTATTGCCGGTCACCGTGGCCCCTAAAGGCGTCCAGGTAACGACAAGGAACTGACGTGGAACCTTCAGAGGGCAACGTCCGGCAGCCGCTTCCGGAGTCGTCCGGAGCGCCGCAGGACTCCTCTTTGCCGCCGCATCACCGAACCCGGTTTGGAATTCTGCTGCGCGTCGGCATCTTCGTCTTTCTCGAAATCGCGGGGATGGCCATTCTCGCCCCGATCATGCACCCGATCGGCGGCTACCTTGTTTCGGCGGCGTTGAGCACGTTCGGCGCCGCGGCCATCGCCAATGTAATCGCCATTCGCGTCTACGAACGCGGCCGCTTCGCCGATCTGGGGTTGGGATGGAGCGCCGACTCGCGCACCAATCTCCTCTTCGGCCTCGCCGGTGGAATCGGCGCGGCTGTGCTCGTGAATTGTGTTCCCATCGTCCTGCTAACGGCCGATTTTCAGAAGGCGGAAGGGTGGAAGTTCAATCCTGGCGGCGCGCTCTTCCTGGCAATCGTGCTGCTCTTCGGCGCATTCGGGGAGGAACTGTTGTTTCGCGGTTATGGTTTCCAGGTTCTTTTAGGAACGATCGGCGAGTACGCTACCGTTCTGCCGATGTGTGTCCTGTTCGGCCTGGCCCATTCCAACAATCAGAATGTCAGCAATCTCGGTCTCGCCAACACCATGCTTTGGGGACTCCTCTTCGGGATGGCGTTCCTGCGCAGCCGGGACCTTTGGCTGCCCATTGGGCTCCACTACGGCTGGAATGTGACTCTCCCCTTCTTCGGCGTCAACCTCTCCGGATTTACAATGAATGTGACGGGCTATGAATTGCACATCCGTTTGCCGGAGCTTTGGAGCGGTGGCGAATATGGGCCGGAAGCGGGGTTGTTCACCACGCTGGCGGTGGCGCTGCTTTTCTACGGGCTGTACCGGGTGCCTGTGCGGCGGCAGCAGTCATTTCTGTACCGCCCCGATGATGATCCGGTAACCGAGGAACCGGTGGGCGAATCGAATCCGTAGATGGGCTTTCCGGCTCGTCCCGGATTGGCTGCTGGAAGGAGTGTTCGATATGCGCGCGCTGATAGCCATTGGGTTGCTAGCGGTTCTGCTCCCCCCTGCGGAGGCGCGAAAGCTTAAGGAGGACGAGCGTCTGGAGATCCTGCGTGGCATGAGTTCCGAATACGCCACCTTGAAAGTGATCATGCCTCGTTCGAAAAAGCCTCTCGCCGTCAGCAGCGACGGAACTTACGACAAGGCGCAATGGGAGGAGGCCGGCAAACAGTTCGGTCCCGCGGGGCGCGTCGGCGACCTCATTCAGATTACGAAGGTCATTATCGAGGATGACAAGCTCCTGTTCGAGATCAATGGCGGTCTAAAGACCGGGCCCAAATGGTATGAGCGCGTCGAGGTTGGGATGGGCACCAGCACGAATCCGGTCGGCCGCGGCGGAAACGCCAAACTGGGCAGCATGGTCGCGATCAACTTCCCGAAAGGGGTTCCGCCCCTCACTGCCGCCGAAATCAAGAAGATCCTGCTGCCTGTGATGGATTTCGAAAAACGATCCGCCACGGAGCAGTTTGTCACCACGTTGCCGCCGGAGATTGCCAAGGCGTTGAAGGAGCAGCGCGTGGTAGAAGGCATGGACCGCGATACGGTGGTGCTCGCTGTGGGCCGGCCGCGCGCGAAGTCCCGCGAGACCAAGGACGGCGAAGACTTCGAGGACTGGGTATACGGTCTGCCTCCCGGAAAGATCACCTTTGTGACCTTCAAGGGCAGCAAAGTCGTCCGGGTGAAGGACACGTATGCCGGATTGGGCGGAAGCACCGCTGCTCCATTGCCGCCGAATTAGACGAATTACTCCAATTAGCCCCGCGAAGTCCTGTTCCTGATAAAATAAAATTTCCCCGGTTTGGGACCTCGGATTGAGAACTTCCGGACCTTCGGCGGACCGGCTGGCTGAGGCCGTGTCGCCCACCCGCCACTTTCCGCTTGGGGAGATCAGGAGCAAATAAACATGGCAATCAAAGTTGGTATTAATGGCTTTGGCCGCATCGGCCGGAACGTGGTCCGTGCTGGACTGAATAATCCGGACATCGAATTTGTAGCGGCAAACGATCTGACCGACGTCAAGACTATCGCCCACCTGTTGAAGTACGATTCCATCCTCGGCCCTTTGGGCGAGGCGGTCACAGTGGATGGCGACAAGATCACCGTCGGCAAGCACACCATCAAAGTTTTTGCGACGAAGGACCCTGGCGAAATCGACTGGCCGTCTTTGGGCGTCCAAGTGGTGATTGAATCCACCGGCCGTTTCACGGACGGGCCGATGGCCGCCAAGCACCTGCGTGGGTCGGTCAAGAAGGTCATCATCTCGGCCCCGGCCAAGGGTGAAGACGTCACCGTCGTGCTCGGCGTGAACGAAGGCGCGTATGATCCGGCAAAGCACAACGTGGTGTCCAATGCGTCCTGCACCACCAACTGTCTCGGCCCGGTCGTGAAGGTGCTGCACGAGAAGTTTGGAATCAACAAGGGTTCCATGACCACCATTCACAGCTATACCAACGACCAGAACGTGCTCGATTTTCCGCACAAGGATCTGCGTCGCGCCCGCGCGGCTGCAATGAACATGATCCCCACCACCACCGGCGCCGCCAAAGCGATCGGGTTGGTGATGCCGGAACTGAAGGGCAAGCTGGACGGGTATGCCATGCGCGTTCCCACCCCGAATGTTTCGGTGGTGGACGTGGTGCTCGAAATGTCCAAGGATGTCACCGCCGCCGATGTGAATGCCGCCCTCAAGGCAGCCTCCGAGGGACCCCTCAAAGGGATTCTCGGTTATACGGTGGACCCGGTGGTCTCCAGCGACATGATGCGCAATTCCAACAGCTCCATCGTTGACTCCGATTTGACGAAAGTCATCGGCGGCAACCTGCTGAAGGTCGTGTCCTGGTACGACAACGAGTGGGGGTATTCCTGCCGCGTTGTGGACCTGGTCCTGTACATGGCCAAGAAGGGCCTGTAGATTCCATCAGCGGAGACTTTTTCGCTGTTTTCCGTAAAGTAATGTGAGACTCCCGCGTGGCTTCGGCCACTCTCTTAGTGCGTGGTCATTCCGCGCGGGAGGTTTTGTTGCCCACCGTCTCCACCGGTTTGGCGCGAATTGACGAAATGCTCGGTGGCGGATTGCCCCGTGGCGCCATCGTTGAACTCTTCGGCGCGCCTGCTTCCGGAAAAACCACTCTCGCTCTCAACTGGGTTGCTGCCGCGCAGACCGCCGGGCTTACCTCCGTCTGGGTCGACGCCGACCGCACCCTCGATCTGCACTGGGCGGCCAAAGCCGGGGTTGCTACTGAGGAAATGGTGACGGTGCGACCGGAATCCGGTCCGCAAGCGGCCCACATCGTCGATGAACTCCTGCGAACTTTCAGCGTGGACCTGGTAGTGGTGGACTCCGCTGCAGCACTCGTTCCCGACGGAGAGATCGACGCCTCTTTCGAAGACTTGCCGCTCGAATTGAGCGACAACTTCCTGGCTAGGATGCTCCGACGCTCCCGCGCTCTCGTGGAGCGCTCGCGCGCGATTCTGGTGTTCCTCAATCCCCAGCACATGCGCGACTCCGGAGACGTGAATGGCTGGACTCCCGGCGGCCGTATTCTGACCCAATATGCCGCCATCCGGGTGGCTGTTCGTTCCCGCGCTGTGCTGCTAGGCCGTGGCGGCTGTTCTCACAGCCTTTCGCTGATTGCCATCAAGAACCGCTTCGCGGATCCATTCCAGGAAGCTGCACTGGATCTCCAGGGCGCCGTGGCATACCCCTGCGGGACGCGGGCTCAGACACTCACGGGCTGATCAACAGGTTCAGGAGAAGATGTCGCGCGGCGCTTGCTGGTAGCCCTGGAGCGCCTCGGAATACCGTACCCCGCAGGTTCTGCCGCGATACGCTGCGAGAGTCTCCTTCAGGTCGACGGCGCCGTCCGGTTTCGAGGGAACGAACTCCTCGTTGCGCATCAGGGCCATGACCCGGCCTAACCATTCCTTCGCGACGGGCCATTGGGCGCTGACGTCAACGAAGGTGTCCGGTTGGAACCCGATCGTGTGGCGCGGGCCATTGTCGTACCAATACACGCGGCGTGGCGGACGGTAGTCGTCCATGCCAAGCAACTGGCCTCCGTAGTTCAAGGCTATCTCGCACAATTGCGACGCCATGCGGTGGTCGTCGTGATGGTCGTTGGGCCACAGAATCAGCGCCATGTCCGGCTTGACGTCCGTCACCAGTTCCGCGACGCGCTTCTTGTTCTCGCTCGTCACCTCAAACAGGTGGGAAGCGAAGTTCAGGAAGCGCATCTCCGCGCCATAGTGGTGCGCCAGGTCCTTGGAACCCTTCACCAGGGCTTCATGCCGGCCTTTTACCGGGGGCCAGTTGCGGTAGTCCCCAATCAGGGCGGCGATGACTACCCGCCATTCTTTCGCAATCGCCTGCAGGACGATGCCAGGGACGCCGAAGACGACGTCGTCATAGTGCGCCCCCATAGCCAAAAGCGTCTTTGCCATATCGTTTCACCGATTGTACCCCGCCCCGGCCGGCGCACTACACTGAAATTGAGCCCCCGTGAGTATTGATTTATTGAAACGCAACTTTGGTCCAACGTTCCGGTTCTGGATGGAGACTGAAGTCCACGTTTTCGCTTTCTCCATCGCCGCAAACGTGTTGCTGTCTTTCTTCCCGTTCCTGATCGTGATGATGAGCCTGTGCAAACACGTCCTCGCCTGGCAGGCCGCGGTGGATGCGATCAACTTCGCGCTGCGCGAGTCCTTTCCCGGCCAGTGGAGCGACTGGCTGGTGCGGAATCTCACCTGGATCGTGGCCAAGCGCGGGCCGTTCCAGTTCATCTCCATCTTCGTGCTGTTCTTTACGGCCAATGGTGTTTTTGAGCCTCTGGAGGTGGCGTTGAATCGAGTGTGGAAGGTGAAGGTGAACCGCACTTTTTTCCGGAACCAGATCATCAGCCTGGGTTTGATCTTCACCTGTGGTTCGCTGATGCTGCTCTCACTTTCGTTGACGGCGGCCAACCGGCTGTTTCTCGCAAAGGCATTCTACGGGCAATGGCAGCTCACCGCTGTGATCGGATCCTTATTCTTCCGCTTCGCGTCGTTGCTAGTGACGATCCTGATTCTGTTCCTGATCTACTGGCTGCTTCCCAATACGAAGATTGCCTGGCGGCGCGTGGTTCCCGTGTCGATTCTCTGTGGAATCCTGATCGAGTTCCTGAAGTGGCTGACGATGTTCTTCTGGAAGCCGATCGACGAGAAGTTCTACCTGGAGTACGGTCCGTTTGAATACTCGGCCATCATGGTGTTCTGGTCGTTTCTGGCGTCGATGCTGGTGTTAGGCGGCGCCGAACTTGCCGCGCGAAAAGGCCTTCCAGTGAAAGCCGAAACTCCAAGTGAGGAATCCGCCGTCACCACGGAACCTAGCGTCCAAGGATTTTCGCCAGAGCGTTGATCCCCGCTTGTGCGATCTGGGCGTCCTGATTCGACTGCACGCCGCTGACGCCGATTGCTCCGATGATCTTCCCGTCGGCCATGATCGGGATGCCCCCTTCGATAGGCATTGCCCCCGGCAAACGCAACACGACCGTACGGCCCCCGGCGACCGCATCCTCAAATGCCTTCGTCGGACGCTTGAATCGGACGGCGCTCTTGGCCTTGTCCTGAGCGACTTCGATGCTGCCGATCTGAGTCTCGTCCATGCGCTGCAGGTAGATCAGATTGGCGCCTTCATCGACGATGGAGATGACGACGTTCCAATTGTTCTTGCGGGCTTCCACCTCAGCCGCCGCAGCGATTTGTTTGGCCACCTCAAGGTTGAGGGACTTCTTGGTGGTGAGATCAGCACCCTGTGCGAGGGCGGTGAGTATCAGTGACGCGAGGCAGAAGGAAATACGCATAGGGTTATGAGTATCGTTCAATAGCTGCCGTTGTCAACTGGAATGCGGCAACTGGATCGACGGGGCGCATGCTACCCTGCCACAATGACGCGACGACAGGCGCTCCCTTTGCTCGGCGTTGCTGCCGGGGCAGGCTGTGCCGCGCGACGTACTCCGGTGCCTGCAATGCCGGCGCGTCCTGCCGCGCGGCTCGAGCGAGTGGAATGCTCCGCGAATCGTGTCATTCGCACCATCACAGGGCTGCGTCCCTACCGGCCTTCCGGCTACGTCGTACGCCGCGAAACGCGGGGATCAAAGACCATCATCCACAACTACGGCCACGGCGGCGCGGGTATCACCATGTCGTGGGGAACGGCCCTGCTGGCCGTGGAAGAGGCGCTCCGTTCCGGACATCGTGACTATGCGGTGCTCGGCTGCGGAGTGATTGGGCTTTCCACCGCAATTCTTCTCCAGCAGAGAGGCCTGCGGGCCACCATCTACTCCAAACTGATGCCTCCCGAGACGACTTCCAACGTGGCAGGCGGATTCTGGAGCCCGGTGACGCTCTTCGAGAGCGGCAGGCAGAGTAAGGAATTCAGCGCGAATTATGTGCGGGCAGCACGTTTTGCGCACTCGCGATTTCAGTCGCTGGCGGGTCCCGCATATGGAGTGCGGTGGCTGCCGATCTATTCGTTGCGGAGCGATCCTCCGCCGAATGCCGTCCCGCCGCCGGCTGCCCCTCCTCCGCCGAATCCCTTTCCGGAGATTGCGGCGCTCTTTCCTGCCGGACGCACACTTGAAGGAGCGGATAACCCGTTTCCGGCGCTGCGCGCCAGAGTGCGCTACTCGCTGCTGATTGAGCCGGCCATCTACCTGCGAGCCCTGCTGCAGGATTTTCAGATTGCCGGGGGACGCATCGCAATCCGCGATTTCCAGAATGTCTCCGAGGTGCTGTCCCTGGGCGAGCCGGCGATCGTCAACTGCACCGGTCTGGGCGCGAAAGCGCTGTTTCAGGATGACGAACTGACGCCGGTGAAGGGGCAGCTTTCCTTCCTGATTCCCCAGCCCGAAGTAAACTACTGCACCATTGGTCCCGGTGATCTGTACATGTTTCCGCGGCACGACGGGATTCTGCTTGGGGGTACTCATGAAGAAGGCAACTGGAGCCTGGACGTGGATGCCGCCCAGACGGAGCGCATCGTCAGCGGCCACGCTGCACTATTCTCCGCGATGCGATAACTTTGATTCGTGCGTAAGAAAATCCTGCTCTTCGGCGGTGGCGCCGCCCTGCTTGCTCTGCCTCTTTATCTGAAAACCGCGCAAACCGCTCCTGTTCCAATGGCTGATTTACGCACGGAGCAGGCCGTCACAATTCGAGTGATGTTTGGCGTACAGCGTCACCACCCGAAGACCTGGGACGGCGAGATTCAGGTTGCTCGCGGAACCGTGCAGCAACTCAGCGGGGTTTATTTCGAGCTGAAGGATGCGATTCTCGGGCCGAATTCGTGGAAGTGCACCTCGCGCGCGACCAATTACATGAATTCGATGTCGCCGCGTGGCTACGATCCCGTGCACACCAGGCCCTACGAGTTGATGCCGAATGGAATCGTTGCAGTGTTGCAGGCGCCTGCCGATGCGAAAGTAGACGTCACTACCGCTTCCGGCAACTTCTCGTTTACGCTGTCGCAAGCAATGTTTGGCAAGCGGATCTCCTTTCTGGACGCCGACGTCACCGTAGAGCGAATCCCGAACAGCATTTTATTGACACAACAGCCAGGCGAAAAAGATTACGTTGCCCTCACTACGGACTCGCGAGGAGTGATATGGGCGTCATGGATCACCTACGCCGATCGCGCCGATGCCGTGTGGGTGGCTCGCCGCGGACCGAACGGCTGGGAACCACCCACCCAGGTCAGCAGCAGCGATCACACCGACAATTTCCGGACAGCGCTCGCGGAAGATGCTCAGCAGCGGCTGTGGTGCATCTGGTCGGCGAAGAGCGGCGGAGTTTGGAGCATCTATGGACGGTATCTGGCCGCAGGCCGCTGGTCAGAGCCGCAGCAGATCACTACGAACGAAGGGCCGAATCTGTATCATGCGGCCGTGCGCGATGCGCGTGGCAGGATCCATCTCGTTTGGCAGGGCTTTCGCAATCAGAAGTCGGAGATCCTTACCAGCATGTGGGACGGGCAGGCCTGGTCTCCCGAGCAAAAAGTAAGTAACGGTCCGGCCGACAACTGGATCCCTGCTCTCGCGGCCGATTCCAAAGGCAACGTCTGGTTCGGATGGGATGCCTACGATGCCGGGAACTTTGACGTGTACATCCGGCGGCGGAGTGCGGACGGAACGTTCGGCCCACGGCGCCAGATCACGCGCTCCGCGGGCTATGACGCCAACGTCTCGCTCGCCTGCGATCGCAATGACCGGTTGTGGATGGCGTGGGACGTGGGAGAAGGGAACTGGGGCAAGGATTGGAACAGCCAGCATTTTGCTCCCCGCGGCGGCAATGGCTTGTACCGGACCCGCGCATTGCGGGTTGCGGTGCTGGAAGGGGATCGCCTGCAACAACCCCCGGATGTGATGCAGGCCATTCCACCCGAGCATCGGGATTATTTCCAGATGGCCCGCCTGGTCCAGGACAAAGCCGGGCGCATCTGGGTGGCGGGCCGTTCCCTTACCGGTTTCCGCACCCGCGTGCAGAATAACTGGGGTTCGAACGGAATGTGGGAAGTTCTGGTGACCGCGCTCGAGGGGGACCGCTGGATTCCGGCCATGAAGCTCGCGTCCACTGCGGGCCGCAACGATGTGCGGATTGCATCCGTGTCGGACACCTCGGGAGCCTTGTGGTTTGCCTGGTCGGGTGATGGCCGCGCGTTCGGCCGCCCAGCCGCGCAGACGACTCATGTGAGCTATACCCGCATCGAGCCTGCCGCCGGGGCCGTGACGCCGCGTCTCGCGCCTTTTACAGAACCCGTGGTGGACGCCAGCCCCGTTCATCCCAATGAAGTGGCAAACGTCGCGGCGATCCGTGGCTACCGCTACCGTTTGGGCGGCAGCACGGCGTACCGCATCCTGCGCGGCGATTTGCACCGCCATACGGACATTTCCGCCGACGGGATTGGCGATGGCTCGCTTCTCGATTTCTACCGTTACGCTTTCACCGCAGGCCAGTACGATTACATGCTGGTCGCCGATCATCAGTATGGGAATACGGAATATAACTGGTGGCGTACCGAAAAGTCAGAAGATGCGTTTCTGGTGCAGGGACGTTTCTGGCCCATGTTCGGGACCGAGCGTAGCGTGCCCTATCCGAACGGCCACCGCAACAATGTATTTGCTGAGCGCGGCAATCGCGAGCTGCCTATTGGGAAGGAGGAGCAGGCTGGAAACGCCAATACCGGACCCATTCTTTATCCCTACCTGCGGGAGCGCAAAGGGATCACGACCGGCCACAGTTCGGCCTCCGATCAAGGCACCGATTGGCGCGACAACGATCCGGAACTGGAACCGCTGGTGGAAATCTACCAGGGTCTCAATTCGTCATACGAGTACGAGAATGCTCCGCGCGCCGATACGCCCGAACGCCGCTACTACCATCACGGTGACGGGTGGCGCCCCGATGGGTTTGTGTGGAAGGCGTGGGCAAAGGGTCTGAAGCTCGGGGTGCAGGCGAGTGCCGACCATATCGCGACCCATGATGCGTATGCCTGCCTGCTGGTGGATGCCTCCAAACCAATCACCCGCCAGGATCTGGTGAATGCCATGCGTGCGCGGCACGCCTACGCCGCCACGGACAACATCATCATGGATGTCCGCATCGGGAGCCACATCATGGGGGACATTTTCATGTCCAACGATATTCCCGTGTTGAAGGTGCATGTTGAGGGCACCGGCCCCATCGACAAGGTCGAAGTGATTAAGAACAACACGTTCGTCCACACCGCGCGTCCAAATGGTTCGAAGGCTGATTTCGAATTTCGGGACAACGAAAGCAAGCCGGGCGAGAGCTACTACTATGTCCGGGTGCAGCAGAAGGAAGGCCAACTGGCATGGTCGAGCCCGATTTGGGTGAAACGCTAGGCGCCGTATGAGAGCGATTCTGTTCACCGTGATGGCCCTGCTGCTGGCATGCGGAAACGCGCCGGAATCCGCCAAAAAGTCAGAGCCTCCCAAGAAAGCGCCGATGCCCGACGTCTACCGCGTCAAGCTGGATACGACGAAGGGCGACATCCTCATCGAGGTTCACAAAGAGTGGGCGCCGCGCGCCGCCGAGCGCTTCTACGAACTGGTGTCCGCGGGCTACTACAACGGCTCGAAGTTCCACCGGGTGCTACGCGGGTTCATCGCGCAATTCGGAATCCATCCCGATCCGAAGCAGGGCGCATTGTGGCGCGACCTGAAATTTCCGGACGAGCCTGTGAAGCTGAAGAACACCAAGGGAACCATCTCATTTGCACACAACGGCCCGCACACCCGGGGCGTCCAGGTCTTTCTGAATTTGAAGAACAATCCGGAATTGGACAAGACATTCCCCGCATTCGGCAAGATCGTGGAAGGCATGGATGTCGCTGAGAAGATCACGTTCCTATATGGGGAACTTGCGCCGAAAGGAGCGGGCCCGGATGGCATTCAAGCCGAACTGCAAGGCAAGGCTTATCTCGAAAAGAATTTCCCGCGCCTGGACACGCTGAACAAAGCAACCATTGTGCCGTAGCGGATTACATGCTCGATTGCGTGGTGAGTTCTGCAAACTCCGGTTTCGTGTTCAGCAGGAACGGCTCTTCACTCTTGCGCCCATCGAGGATCATTTCCTTCACATAGCGGCCCACTGCCGGGCCATGTTTGAAACCATGCCCGGAACCCCCGCCGGCGATCCACACATTGTCGTGGCCCGGATGCAGGTCGAGGATGTAATCGCTGGTTGCGGTGTTTTCGTACTGGCAGACCCGGGCTTCCAGCAAGGGCGCCGCTTTGAGACCCGGTACCCGTTTGCCGAGATATTCCCGTACCTGCTGAACCGCCTCGGAGGGGACATTTCGTTCCATGGTGTCCGGATCGATGACCGGGCCGCGTTGGTCCAGTGCAACTTTGAAGCCGCGATTTTCCAGGTCAGGCAAGCCGTAATAGGAGCCCGCGAGATCAATCCAGGCAGGTGTGGCCGCCGGTCCATAGGCCGCTTCTCCGGGCGGTGACCCGAAGAACAGGACATTCTGCCGCGAAGGGAGAATCCGTTGACCCAACAGGTCAGGAAACACTTTCGGGAGCCACGGGCCACAAGCGAAGACGATGGCGCCGGCTTCCACGTCGGAAACGGATCGCACGTGGCGCTGCTCGTAGGTGACGCCGTTCAGCAGAAGCAGTCGCACCAGGGCCTGCACGGCGCGGCGTGCGAGCAGTGCTCCCGCGTATGGCTCCAGAACAGCCCACTCGGAATCCGCAAAACGGAAGTGAGGATATCGGGCGCGCAGTTGGGCGGCGTCCAGCTTCTCCGTTGGAATGCCATGCGCCGCAAGCACCTGAAGGGTTTCGGGAGCGTGCGACACTTCGTCGTTCGCCAGCCACAACGTTCCACACTGGACAAACAAGCCCGGATCGACGGCCTGCGCCAGGATGCGCCACTGGGGCAGCGAATCAATCGACCAACGCGTGTATACCTGCCGCGCTCCGTAGCCCATCCGGATGATCCGTGACTCGCCGCCCGAGGAGGCGCGGCTATTCGCGGGCCCGTACGCATCCACGAGCAGGACTTTGGCGCCTGCCTGTTGGAGATGCCACGCAGTCCAGGCGCCGAACGAGCCAGCGCCGACAACCGCGACGTCAAATTTCACGGCTTATTTCGGGGCCAGAATGAACGGCATCCAGTTGCCCTGATCGCGGGAAACGGAACGCGGCCGGTAGATCCGTTCGCGTGGCACGCACACCAGCTTCTGGGCTTCCCCGAAGGGTTCTGGATAGAGCTTCAATTCAATGGGATCCGATGCGCTTTCCAGCGCGCTGGCATCCCCATCGGTCATAAAACCGATGTACTGGACGGCGCCATCGGAGAGCCTGTGAATCTCGAAAGACTGGAACGGCTGGGTCGGAAAAACCGGAGAACCCTCGCTGTTCGGAGAACAAGTAAAACCATAAACGCCTTTGGGGCAATCCTCGGCGGCGGAGCCGGCTTCGCTCTTATTGATAATGCGAAGTTTACGCTGGGCACGCAAGGATTCACGGTCGGCGGATGCTGCGGTCATCAACAACTACCTCACTGGGGGATTGTAAGTTCCATTTTAGCTGAACGCCGGCGGAACCCAAAATCTTGCGCAGGCCCAATCAACCCGCCAGGCGTGCCACATCTTTCGCGAAGTAGGTGAGAACGAAGTCGGCTCCAGCCCGCCGGATGGAGGTGAGCGATTCGATAATGGTCCGGTCCAGATCCAGCCAGCCGTTTCGAGCCGCGGCCATGATCATACTGAACTCGCCGCTCACCTGATAGGCCGCCAGCGGAACGTCAAAGCGGTCCCGGGCCATGCGGATGATGTCGAGATAGGGTCCGGCCGGCTTCACCATGATCATGTCGGCGCCCTCTTCGAGGTCCAGTTCGATTTCGCGCATCGCCTCGCGGGCGTTGGACGGATCCATCTGATAGCTGCGGCGATCCCCGAACTGCGGTGCAGACTCCGCCGCTTCCCGGAACGGCCCATAAAACGCCGAAGCGTATTTGGCGGCATAACTCAGGATCGGGATCTTTAGGAAGCCGGCATCGTCGAGACCCTTGCGGATCGCGGCTACACGGCCATCCATCATGTCCGAAGGCGCCACCACGTCGGCTCCGGCTTTCGCGTGCGAAACGGCGCTCTTCGTGAGCCAGTCCAATGTGATGTCGTTGTCTACGTCATTGCCGACGATCTTGCCGCAATGGCCGTGGCTGGTGTATTCGCAGTTGCAGACGTCAGTGACTACCAGCAGATGCGGCGAGGCGCGTTTGATCGCGCGAATGGCTTCCTGCACAATACCGTGCTCATGGTAGCCTCCGCTCGCTTCTTCGTCCTTAGTGGCGGGGATGCCGAAGAGGATAATGCCCCCGATTCCCAGCGAATGGATTTCTTCGCATTCCCGTACGGCAACGTCGATGGACATCTGGTAGTTGCCGGGCATGCTGCTGATCTCGCGCTTCACGTCTTCGCCGGTGCAGATGAAGAGCGGCAGGATGCAATCACCGGGGTTGATCTGAGTCTCCCGGACGAGGCTGCGCAACTCCGGAGTTGCGCGCATCCGGCGCATGCGGTGAATCGGAAAGGGCATGCCCCCAATTTACACGATCAGCATGCAATCCCCATAGCTATAGAAGCGGTAGCCGGCCTTCACGGCGTACCGATAGGCATTCAGGATCAGTTCCGTGCCGCCAAATGCGCACACGAGCAGCAGCAGGCTGGATTGGGGCAGGTGGAAATTGGTGAGCATCGCATCGACGCGACGAAACTGGTACCCCGGCGATAGGAAGATGTCAGTGTCGCCCGACAGCCGCAGCCAGTCCGACTGAGCGGCGGTTTCAATCGTACGCACGCTGGTGGTTCCCACAGCAACGACGCGCGCTGCGGACCGGATGGCCGCCGCAGCCGCCGGCGCAATCGCAAAAGCTTCGCTGTGCAGCTTCACTTCCTCAACGGCGGCAGCGTGCAAGGGCTGAAATGTACCCAGGCCTACGTGCAGCCTCACACGTTCGACGGAAGCGCCGGCGGCCCGGCAGCCTTCCAGGACTTCCGGAGTGAAATGCAGACCCGCCGTCGGAGCGGCTACTGAGCCGGCTTCGGACGCATAGACCGTCTGGTAGCGGCCCTGATCCAGCGGCGTGTCGCCACGATGAATGTAGGGCGGCAGCGGCATGTGGCCGATCTCGGCGATGGCATCATAGAAGTCCCCTTCCGCGTGGAACCGTAACAGCCGCTCGCCGTACTCGCCTCGTCCCAGAATTTCCGCCGTAAGCTTGCCGGAAAAAATGATGCGATCGCCGCTGCGCAATTTGCGTCCGGGCCGGGCCAGCGCCTGCCACGTCAGGTGGTCGTCGCTTTGTGCCCGCACCAGCAGCACTTCCACGTGTCCTGAGAAACCCTCGCGGTGTCCATACAGACGGGCCGGCAACACTTTGGAATCGTTGAGAACAAGGCAATCACCTGCTCTGAGAAACTTCGGCAAATCGCGAAACTGACAGTCTTCCCAGCGGCCTTCCGTCCGATACACCACAAGCATGCGCGATGCGGCGCGGTCTTCCAGCGGTTGCTGCGCAATGGACGACTCGGGAAGGTGGTAATCAAAATCGGACACCAGCATTTCGCCCGCTACAATAGCAAGTTGCAGGTCACTTCCAACCCGAACGCCGCTGGCGGCGTGAAAATTCTCGGGATTGAATCCTCGTGCGATGAAACCGCGGCCGCCGTGGTCCAGGATGGGTCAAGGCTTCTGTCAAGCATCGTTTCGTCGCAGTTGGATGTTCATGCGAAGTACGGCGGTGTGGTTCCGGAACTGGCTTCCCGGGAGCATCTGCGCGCGATCACGGTTGTGGTCCGGCAGGCGATGGAGCAAGCCGGCTGTTCCTATCAGGACCTCTCCGCCGTTGCGGTCACCCAAGGTCCGGGACTGGTGGGTTCCCTGCTTGTGGGAATGACCTACGCCAAGGCGATCTGTTATGCCCGCGGTCTTCCGCTGGTCGGTGTCAACCACATCGAAGGTCATATTCACGCAGTGGCGATGGACGCCGGTTCGCAATTGGAGATGCCTGCTCTCGCTCTGGTGGTAAGCGGTGGACATACACACCTCTTTGAAATGCGCGGAGATTCAAGCTACCGGCTGCTGGGCAAGACGCGTGACGATGCGGCCGGAGAAGCGTATGACAAGGTGGCCAAACTGCTCGGCTACAGCTATCCCGGCGGCCCGATCCTCGACGTTCTGGCGCCCTACGGCAATCCGGCTGCAATGCGCTTTCCGCGCGCGAAGATGAAAGGCAACCCGCTGGACTTCAGTTTCAGCGGCCTCAAGACCGCGGTCCTGCGGTGGGTGGAAGCCAATCACATGGATGGGGAAATCTCCGCTCGCCGCCAGTTTCTGCGCCATACCCCGCGGCCGTCCGTCGAACAGTGGCTGTTGCTCACGCCCCAGCGGACGCGGGATGCGATCGCGGCATTCCAGCAGACCGTAATTGACGAGTTGCTGACTCGAGCGGAAGCCGCGGCCGAACAGATCGACGCGCAATCGATGGTCATCTCCGGTGGCGTGGCGTGCAACACCGGTCTGCGGCAGGCCGCCAGAAACGCGCGCTTGCCGTATGCAGTCTTTTTTCCCACTCCCGCCTTGTCGACAGACAATGCCGCCATGATCGCAGCCGCTGCATTTCCCAAATTCCACCGGGGCGAGTTCGGAACGCTCGCCATGAAGGCAAATGCGTCCCTGACCTTAGCCACCTGATCTCCGCAGTTGTGTGAAATATAATCATGGTTGCCATCAAAAGGGGCTGGCACCGTGTATTCTCCCGTCCTCCTGTTGCTGTTCATCAGCGGCGCCTTCGCGCAACAACGCGAATTGCCCACGAATCATCCGCCCACGGCCGCTCCTGGACGGCGCGCGGAAGCTTCCCGCCTGACAGCCGAAGTGGCGGGCAAGGGTGGAAATTCCTCCGCGGTACGGATGCCGCGGAAGAACTTTATCGACGATTACATCTTCAGGAAGATGGAGCAGGATCGCGTTCCACACGCCGGTCCGGCGTCCGATGAAGAGTTCTTCCGGCGCATCCACATCGATCTCACCGGGCAGATTCCGGATTCGGCCGATCTTCGCGGGTTTCTTGCGTCCAACGATCCGGAAAAGCGCAATCAGCTCGTCGACAAACTCATCGGTTCGAAGGCCTATCGTGCCAAGTGGACGTATTGGTTCGGGGACCTGGCCATGGCGGCCGCGAATCGCATCGGCGGAGAAGGCAAGAACATCTTCTACCGCTGGGTCTATGACAATCTGCAAATCAACCGGCCCTGGAACGAATTCGTCAGTGATTTGATCACTGCGAACGCAGTCAGCAACTGGTATGTCGGGCCCTCCGGTTACGTGGCGCGCTGGGTTGTGGTGGGTGTCAAATGCGAGGACACCGTACACGAAGACACCTCCGATGAACTCGCCATTCAGACCGTTCGCCACTTCCTGGGCGTCGACTTGAACTGCGTCTCCTGCCACGACGGAGCCAAACATCTCGAGAAGATCAATCTGTATCTCACGGAGCGCAAGCGCGACGAACTGTACCGGATGGGGGCATTCTTCGGGAAAACCCGTGTGCTGCGCCGTGTGGAAGTCGCCACGACCCAGGATGAGTATTCCATCGACGATAACGGGCCGGGCTATGACGCTTCGGCGCGTACCGTGGTCCGCGTGCCCCGCAAAGGCAAAGGCCCCGTTGATCCCGTCTTTTTCCTGACGGGCGAGAAGCCTGACGCGTCAAAGCCGTTGCGTCCGCAGTATGCGCGCATGCTCACGGAGCATCCGCAATTCGCCCGGGCTACCGTCAACCGCTTCTGGGCGGAGATGATGGGGGTTGGCATCGTCGATCCGGTGACTGACTTTGATCTACTGCGTCAAGAGCCATCGCAGAAGGTGCCTTCGGGCTGGACGCTGCAGCCTTCGCACCCGGACTTGCTGAACGCGCTGGCTGAGGATTTCCGCAAGAACAACTATGACGTCCAGCGGTTGCTGAAGCTGATCGCAAAATCCAGCGCGTACCAGCTTTCTTCGAAGTTCCCCGGCGAATGGAAAGAGGCGTACGCGAAGTATTATGCGCGCAAATTCGTTCGCCGCCTCACCAGTGAAGAGTTGTACGACTCCATTGTGATGGCTACGGGACTTTACACCAACGTCCCGGTAAAGGGCACAGACTTTCAAGCGAAATTCGCCACGGAACTGCGTTCCCCGGAAGACTGGAAATTCGCTGGATTGAAAGACATCGTCTACTTCATGGAATCGTTCGGCCAGAACAACCGGGAGTATTCCGAGCGTAAGAATGGTGGCACCATTACCCAGGCGATTCTGATGATGAACAGTCCCTGGGTGCTACGGCAGTCCCGGGCGGAACCCGGGAGCTATCTCACACGCCTGCTCGCGGAAGGTTCAACGCCCGAGGAAAAGATCGTCAAACTCTTTGAGCGCTTCCTGGTACGTAAGCCGGACCAGAGTGAACTCGCAATGGCGAAAGACGTGGTGGCCAGCAGCCCGCAAAAAGGGTTTGAGGACCTGCAATGGCTGCTTATGAATAAATTGGAGTTTCTCTTTAACTACTAGGCGCACCCTTATGGCGAATCCACTGGACATGATGCTCACACGCCGCGAGGCTTTTCGAATTGGCGGTGTGTCGCTTGGTGCGTACTGGTTCCTGCCGTTGCTGACGCAGTCCAATGCCCGGGCAGCTGTGAAGACCAAGCCGCGGGGGAGCGCCCGTTTCTGCATCTTCGTGATGCTCGACGGCGGGCAGAGTCACGTGGATGCCTGGGATCTGAAGGAAGGGAAATGGACGCCCCCGAACTTCGATGTGAAGGAAGTGCGGCCGGGTGTGAAATGGCCGGTGTCATTGTATCCGCGCCTGGCGAAGCAACTGGACAAGGTGACGCTGTTGCGTTCCGTGGAAGCATGGGATAGCGTCCATGGCCGGGCCCAGTATTATGTCCAGGCGGCACACGCACTGAATCCGGCGCTGCAGAAGGAAATTCCTCCAGTCGGATCGGTGGTAGCCATGGAATCGGCGGCGCGGCGAAGACCAACAGATACACTGCCCCCGTATGTGGCGCTCAATGTGACGCAGAGCCAGGCGGGGCTGCTTACCAGCGGGTTCCTGCCGGCTGCCTTTTCGCCGTTTCACATCGATACCTCGGTCAGCCTCGCCTCGTACAAAGTGGACGACGAATCGAAGAAAGAGTTTGAACGGCGTTGGAATCTGCTGAAGGGCTTCGATTCGCGCCTGCGCAACGATTCTTCGCTGGCGGCGAAGGCCTTCAAGGATTACAACGACCATTACGAGGGAGCATTCCGGCTCGTGATGGATCCGCGTACCGCCAAACTATTTGAATTGAGGGAAGACGAGCGCAAGCGTTACGGATCGACTATCACCGGCGATGCGGCGATCATTGCCCGAAACCTGGTAGAGGCGGATGCCGGCACTAATTTCATCTTCCTGCAGCAGAATGGCTGGGATCATCACAAAGATATCTACAGCCCGATGAATCACTATAAGCTCTCGCGGGATTTGGATGCGGCGCTCGCTAACCTCATCGAAGACCTTTCGGCGCGGAAGCGAAAGGAAGGCCACTCTCTGCTCGACGAAACCATGGTGATCTGCATGGGAGAATTCGGGCGGACGCCGGGCGAGATCACCTCGTTGAATGGCCGCGACCATTACCAGTATGCGTTCACGTCATTGTTTGCCGGTGGCGGCGTGAAGGGCGGCCAGATCATCGGAAAGACTGATGAAGCCGGCTCAAAAGTGGTGGACTCCGGGTGGGGTGTGAAGCGTTCCGTGTTTATGGAGGACATCGCCTGCACCATCTATTCGGCAATGGGCATCGACTGGGGTAAGTCGATCCGGGAGACACCGTCGGGAAGGGAATTCTATTACATCGAGCCGTTTGCGACGCAGGCGTTCATCGCCAGCCGCGAGATCTCAGCCCTGTTTACTTGAAGTATGGAAACGGGTCAGGAATCGGCTGCTGCTGCTGGGTCGGCTCCGGCTTCTTTTTCGGCTGCGGGGCCTCGCCGGTGAAAATGAGCAGAACGTCCACCTGACCGGTCGCGTCGTCGACTTTCGATTCCGACTTGGTTTTGCCGAGGTTGTCGAACAGGCCTTCCTCCCGCACGCTTTTCAGGAAATGGTCGGGGTAGTCCGGATTGAACGGCTGCCCTGGCTTGACGCCCCACATCTTGCGGATGTGCGGTTCGCTGAGGATGTCGAGACCCTTGATATCCAGCTTGCTGAAAGTATACTGGCGGCCGGGATCGATTTTCGCCAGCAAATCTAAAACCTTCTTCTGATCGTCGATCTTGCGCTCCACTTCCACCTTCGCCTTCAGATAGCCGCGGCGGCGCATCACGTCCTTCATCCGATCAAGCGCGGCGTTGACCTCAACCATGTTGGCGATGTCGCCTTTTTTCAGGTCGGCAACGCGCAGCAAATCGGCCCGGGGAAGCGCTGTGTTGTTCTCCAGCGTCAACTCGCCCATCTGGTAGGACTCACCCTCACTCACCTCCACGGTTACCTTCAACCCGCTCACTCCGGAGGAGGGTGACGCGGTGATCTTCGGAAAGGCCACGCGCAAACGCCCGCGAGCCTCGTACAGGGGCTTCAGGCTGGCATCCAGAATCTGACGGAACCGCTGCTCCTCGAAAACGGATCCCACGGCTGTACCCGCTACCGCGTTCCTCAGGGCCGTGGTTGTGATTACCGAGTTCTTCTCGAAATCCACCTCGGCGACGGAAGGGGGCATCCGCGCGGGCTGAAAGACTATGTTCAACTCTCCGCCGTTGCCCGGCATCACTTGTCCGATCACGCGTTCGCCGGCGGACGGCTCCAATAGTTTGGCGTAGCGCTCCAGCAACTGCTTTGTTCCAGGTGCTTTGTTCTCGAAAAGAGGATCTGCTTTCTGCAGGATAGACAGCAGTTCGGCGTCCGGTTTCTTCATCCTGTCAAACCGTACCGTGTAGGACTGGGCGATCTCCATCACGTCGAAGCTGGCGGCGTATCCCTGGCCATCGCCTGCTGGTCCGAACTGGAATCCAACGGTTTCAAAGTAGCCGCACCGCACCAGCCGGTCTCGCGCCGCTTCAAATACCTTTTCATTCGCTGGATCACCGATCTTTAAGCCGGCGGCGCGCAGGATCTTCTCCGTCGAGAAAATCTTATTGCCATTTACCGTCAGCCGCGAAATGGGGAATTCTTTGGTTTTCGAGGGTTCCGGCTTTGTATTCTCCGCAGGCGCGGGTACCGGTTTGGGTTTGCCCGCGGACGGCGCCGTCTTAGCAGGCGTGGATTTCTTCGGAGCTTGAGCCGGTGCGGAAGTGCACACGAAACCCAGGGCGATCAAAAGTGTAGTGACGCCCTTCATCCATTCTTCTCCAATACGCTGGCATCCATTACAGCGATACATCCCAGATTCCGATAATGTTGCTTGTAGTCTAACCCGCAGCCGATTACAAAGTGATCGCCGATTTCGAAGCAGCGATAGCGCACGGGTACCTGCACAATTCGACGTGAAGTGCGGTCCAAAAGAGTACAAAGCGCCATGGAATTCGGCCCCCTTCCGGCCAGGGTCTGCATCAGATAACGGATGGTAAACCCAGTGTCCACAATATCTTCTACCAGAAGGACATCCTCGTCTTCAATGGAGTCGTCCAGGTCTTTCGCGATACGGACCAACCCGTTCCCCCGCTTCTGCGAAAAGCTGGAAATCGAAAGGAAGTCGATCTTTACCGGGATGGTGATGGCCCGTGCCAGTTGCGTGAGAAAGAAGATGGATCCCTTCAGAACGCCCACCAGTTTCAAGTCCCGCCCCCGATAGTCTTCCGAGATCTGGGCAGCGACTTCGCACACCCGGAGATGCACCTGTTCCTCGGTGAACAGAATTCGTTCGATTCCCGCAGGGATCATGCGAGGACGCCGCGCTCGGCCAGGCCGTGTTTAAAAATGAGGTTCCGGAAATCTTTCTGATAGAAGACCTGGATATTGATGTGCGGATAAATAGCTCGCAGCAGCTTCACTTTGCGATTCTTCTTCGTTACCAGAGACTGTTTCATCGTCGTCAATTCGACATAAAGGTCGAATTCCGGCAGATAGAAGTCGGGAGTAAATGCTTCCAGAGTGTTCCCATTCTTGTCCAACTGAATGGGGAAGCTCCGCGGTTCATACTCCCACCCGATGCGATAGAAGTCGAGCAGGTTGGCGAAAATTTCTTCGCTTCGATTGGCGAAGGGTTTGCGTTTCAACGAGACTTTGCCAGGAGGCGTGATGCCGAACTTCGCCAGCCGCAAACGCATTTGAAACTGGATCTGCTGCTCGCCGGCCTGGGACAGCAGTGGATCTTCCTTCATGCCGCGTCCCTTTGCCGTATGCTCCAATAGCGAGCCGATGGAATCAGTGTCGAGCGTCTCAATGTTGCAGACCAGATCGTAGGTCGCAGCCGGGATTCCAGCACGGCCAAAGCGGCTCTTGCGGGTGTCCCTTTCCTGGCGCTCCAGTTGCCGTAGCAGATGCTTCGCCGCCGGACGCTCCAGGCGATGATCGAGCATGAGCATCCCCACGCGCCGCTGCTCGCCCGCCACAATCAGCGTTCGAAGCACGCCAGGTACGTCCTGAAACAGCAACTCCACTCCCGCCGCGCAAATCACAAGCGGATGTTCTGTCCCCAAATGCGCAAGAAGGGAAGTGACAACAGGAGCCCAGGCTTTGTCGGGGACACTGGCTTCCGACCCGAATTCAGAGGTGATCAACTCCCGAAGCCGCGCTTCCGTCACGAGTTCAAAGCCGAGCCTCTGTGCCGCTAGCCGTGCAACTTCCTCCACGCGGCAACCAGGCTCGCCAGACACGGTGAGAAATGCCATCTATACGGTCATAATAACAGTGCAGATGAACAAAGTGATCGGAATTGATGTTGGCGGCACCAAGATCGCCGCGGGAATCGTAAACGAACGCGCCGAAGTGACGGGAGCAGTCACCCTTCCCACGTTGGCCAACGAGTCACTGGAAGCGTCACTTGGGCAGGTCTTTCACGCCATCGAACTCTGCGGCGGCGCGCGCTCGGCGGGAATCGGTATTTGCGCCCCCGGCCCGCTGAATCCACGAACAGGCCTGGTGCTCAATCCTCCCAATCTTCCTCAATGGCGGAATGTCCCGCTCGCCGCGCACGTGGCGGAGCGGTTCCGCGTGCCGTGCCGTGTAGAGAATGATGCCAACGCGGCGGGCTTGGCCGAAGTGCTCTTTGGGGCCGCGCAGGGACGCGAGAGTGTGGTTTACGTGACTTTGAGTACCGGCATCGGCGCCGGCATCATCCTCAATGGGCGCATCTATCACGGCAAGAACGGAGCCGCGGCCGAAGGGGGCCATGTCACGATCGACTACCGCAGCCAGGCCGTGTGCAATTGCGGTGTGCCCGGCTGCATTGAGGCGCTGGCCTCGGGCACGGCCATGGCGGCGCGTGACCCGCGCTTCCCCACTGCTGAACTGGTGGGCGAAGGCGTTCAGCAGGGCGACCCGGCCGCCGTACGCATCCTCGATGAAACCTGCGAGATGCTGGCGGCGTGGATGGGGAGTGTCATCAGCCTGCTCGATCCGGACCTGATCGTTGTCGGCGGAGGCGTTTCGCGCATCGGAGAACCGCTCTTTTCACGGCTGCGCGAGCAGGTGCCGCGCCGGACCATCAACCAGTTCGCGCGCGAGACCCCCATCGTACCCGCCCAATTGGCGGCGAATGTCGGAGTCATCGGCGCGGCCGCGGTTATGTTTGCGAACCGCTGAATATTCTGGCGGCGGTACGATAGGTCGTGGCGTGGGCCTGCACCGTCGCTTCAATTGGGTGCGAGTAGCCGCCCCCCAGTGTGACGACGAACGGCGCTCCGTGCGCCCGCGCAGCTTCCATCACCATCCGGTCGCGCTCCGCCAGCCCTTCCGGCGTTAGCTTCAAGCGTCCCAGCGTATCGGTTGCGAGCGCGTCAACCCCTGCCTGGTAGAACACAGCTTCCGGGTTCCATTCGAAAACCCGTGGCACTATCTTCTCGAGTTCTTCCAGATAGTCCTCATCTCCGGCACCGTCCGGGAGATCCACGTCGATCTTGCTTGTCTGTTTGCGAAAAGGAAAATTGTTGCGCCCGTGCATGGAGAACGTGAGAACCTCCGCGTCGTCCTGGAAGATCTGCGCCGTGCCATCGCCCTGGTGGACGTCGAGGTCGATCACCGCTGCCCGCTGTACTTGCCTCTCCGCACGGAGATCCTGAATGGCGATCGCGATGTCGTTAAACACACAAAAGCCGGCCCCTTCCGCACGAAAGGCGTGATGAGTGCCACCCGCCAGCGTTCCTCCCCAGCCATGCTCCATAGCATGATGCGCCGCCGCAATGGTGCCGCCCGCGCTTGCAAGGGTCCGCCGCAACAGCTCCTGAGACCACGGAAATCCAATCCGCCGCATGGCGCTGCGCTCCAGGGTCCCGGCCAGAAACCCGTCGACGTATTGCGGATCGTGGGCGCGTTCAACCTGTTCCCTTGTTGCCTCCGGCGCCGGTTCGAACTCGAAGATACCGTCCGCGCTCAGCATTTGACGCAGCAGTGCGTACTTCCCCATCGGGAACCGATGTCCCTGTGGGAGCGGCACCCGATAATGATCGGTGTAATAAAGAAGTGGCGGTTTCAGCGTTTCGTGAGGTCGCGGATCCAGATGTCCTTGAACCACATGTTTCCCTCGCCGCCGGAATGCAACTGCAGCGCGATGGTGCCGTCGAATGATTTCGGCGACGGATCCGTGAAGTCAATCATCGTCACGCCGTTCAGCCGCGAAACATAATGGTTGCCTTCCACCTTCAACAGGTACTCATTCCATTCGCCGTGCCGCACTACCAGTTCGTTCTCCGGAGACGGCCACACAATCCACTGCCGGCCATCCCCATAAATGCCTCCGGTGTGCTGGCCGATCTTGCAGTCCACTTCAAACTGCAGGCCTTGTGATACATCGGGAGTGCCCGGCTTGAACGCGGTATGGAAGAAGACTCCACTGTTGCCCGTTCCATCGCACTTGAAGCGGATCGAGAGATGAAAATCCTTGTAGTTCTTGTCCGTCTCCAGATAGCCGTATGACTTCGTGATGGCGTTTCCGTGAATGGCCCCGTTCTCAACGGTCCACTTCTCCTTCCCGACCTCCTTCCAGCCGGTCAGATCTTTACCATTGAACAGCTGAACCCAGTCTTCGCCCGGCAACACGGGACGAGGCCGGCGCGCCTGAGCGAACATCGCCAGGGAGGAGAGGAGAAAGAGAGCGATCAGTTTGCGCATAACTCCAATATGATAACGCTTGCTAGTCGTCCGTATGGCTCGGCTCAGGTGTGTGTTTGTGCCCGTAACGCTTCACAATGGCCACCCCTATGAAAATCACCAGCATGGCCATTATTTCGCGAAGCCCGAACGGTTCGCGGTACACCATCCATCCCAGAACCGCGGCCACCACCGGATTCACGTAAGTGTAGAGCGAAACAAACGAGACCGGTAGCTTCTGCAGCGCGATGATGTAGGACGTGTACCCAACGATCGATCCGAACACCACGAGATAGAGCAGCGCTCCAATTCCTGTGGGTGTCCAGTGGACCTCTCCCGGTTGCAGCAATACCGGGGGCAGAAAGAACAGTCCGGCGGCGAATTGTTGAATTGATGCGCTCGCCACCGGGTCGACTGCTTCCTTAAAGCGCCGCTGCAAAATTGACCCGAGTCCCCAGGAAATACCGCCGATTTGCAGTAAAAGAAACCCCTTGACGACGTTCCCGGAAAGTCCTTCCTTTAACGCGTCAGGCCCCACCAGTAAGCCCGCGCCGAGAATGGCGACCGTCATCCCGGCTACGACACCGCCCGTGAGTCGCTCTCCTCCGGGAACCAGCGCTTCCAGTGTTACCATCCACACCGGTGAAACCGAGATAAACAGGGCAGCAAGGCTGCTCGGAATCATTGTTTCGGAAAATGTGAGGCAACTGTTGCCCACTCCCAACACGAGCACCCCGCAAAAGCCGGTCATGAGCCACGTGCGCAGGCTGGGAAAAGGCACCTTCCTCAGCCGCAGCGCTAACATCAGGATCCCGCCCGAAATCAGGAATCGGATAGAAACCAGATACATCGGCGGCCATGATTCCAGCGCGATGCGGATTCCGAGATAAGTTGTGCCCCAGAAGAAGCAGACCGACGCGAATGCCAGATAGGCAAGAAAGAGCGGATGCCGGCGCAAATTCCAGGATATCTACTTACAGGTCTGGATTGCGACTTCCACGCGCCGGTTCTTCTGACGCCCCTCCGGATCATCCTTGCCATCCGGAGTGCTGTTCGGCACGACCGGGCGCTTTTTCCCGAATCCCTCCACCCGGGTGCGCTCCTTGCTCAGAAACTGGTGAGCCACCAGCCATTGCTGGACCGCTCGCGCGCGGTCTTCGCTCAAACGCTGGTTGTAAGTGTCGTTGCCAACTGAGTCGGTGTGTCCTTCGATGCTGACTGGATGCGCACCGGCCTTTTCTTTTACCATGGCGCCGATGGCCTGCAGAGTTGTCTCTGCCGGAGGAGTCAGATCAGCCTTATCGAATGCGAACAGCGTATCCGCATTGAGCACCAGGCGTGCGTCGCACGAAGCTTCCTGCGCACGCACTCCGCTAATGTTCTTCGGTACTAACCACGGGCCCGTTGGCTTCTGGATTTCACCGGGTGTTTGCCAGGTACCCTTCGGCTGCCGGATCTCGTACTTCTTCGACTGCGCCGCCAGAGGCATGACGCACACGATCACTGCGGCAAGGTATCGCATGATCGTAACTATCGGCAGAACTTATCCCGGGCTTCAGGCTCGCGGGCCTCTGCTACACTGTCTCGATGCTTTCCAGACTCCCCGCTCTTCTTTTGGGATTTGCCCTTGTGGCGGCCGCCCAGCAGCAACCCGACCTCGCCGTCCAGAGGGCAGCCATGAAGAAGCTCGAATTCCTGGCCGGCAAATGGTCTGGAAAAGCTACCGCCGTACGAGGGCCAGGCGAACCGCGGAAACTGACGCAGTCTGAAGAGGTGCAATACAAGTTAGACGGTTTGGTCCTCGTCGTGGAAGGCACAGGCCGCGACCTGGACGGCAAGGTGGTTTATCGCGCGTTCGGCACGATTGCGTACGATGAAGCCAGCTCGAAGTATCGGATACGTGCCTACAACGAGGGCCGGTACCTCGATACCGAGTTGGAAGTGACCGGAAATGGGTTTGCCTGGGGCTTTGCAGCTGGTCAGCTGAAGGTTCGAAACATCATGACCCTCACCGCGGGCGGCGAATGGTCCGAATACACTGAGGTGACCTTTGGGCAGAACCCGCCTCGCAAAACTGTGGAAATGACTCTGCAGCGGCTCCCTTAACGGGGCCCTTTTACTCTCCGCCCCCGCGGGTTCTCACCGAATCCGGCGAGTTCACCTGTGGCAGCCAGCGCGCCAGATCGCGTTTCACCGTTGCATACTTCGGATCGCCCGCAAGATTATGCCATTCCAGGTCATCGTCCTGGTGGTCGTACAGCTCTTCCGTCCCGTCCGAATACCGGATGTAGCGGAACCGGTCGCTGCGCACCGAGTGGTTGTTGCGTCCGTAGGTGGTGAGAGCCGGACGCTCCCACGTCGCGGCGGGATTCTTCAGGAGCGGCACCAGGCTAACGCCTTCCAGCCCGCTCTTCTTGGACAGCCCGTGCAACTCGACGAGCGTGGGATAAATGTCCATCAGGCTCACGGGATGAGTGCAGCGGCCCGGCTTTGTCACACCGGGCGCCACCATCATGAATACGTTGTGTGTGGCCTCTTCCCAGAGCGCGAACTTGCGCCAATGGAGCTTCTGGCCGAGATGCCAGCCGTGATCGCTCCACAACACGATGGTGGTGTTGTCCTTGTGCGGGCTGGCGTCGAGAGCATCAATCACTCGGCCCACTTGTGCATCGGCGAATGTGATAGCCGCGAGATAAGACTGCGCCGCGCGATGATACTGCTTGTAGCGAATCACGTTGGCATGGTCGCCCTGCGCTTTCGCCATCTTCTTTCCCAGCGGCGGAATGTCTTCGAGATCGTCTTCCTTGATACTCGGCAACTTGATTTCCGAGAGCGGGTGCATGTCGAAATATTTCTCCGGCACATACCACGGAAGGTGCGGCTTGAAAATGCCGCACGCGAGGAAGAACGGCTTGTCGTGCTGCTTCTTCAGCTGTGAAGAGACATAGTCCACGACTTTGTAATCGCCCATCTCCGAATCGCTCTTCTTGATGGGGCCCCAATCGAATTGGGCGGTGTCCGGGATTCCGTTCAGCGGGCGGTTGTCCGGAACCGGATCCGGTGGCTTTTGCTGCTCCGGCTTCGGGTACCATTCGTCCCAACTGGCGGGGTCAGGGAACGCGTCGTGAAAGATCTTGCCCGATCCCAGCGTCTTGTAGCCATTAGCCCGAAAGTGCTGTGCGACCGTAACCGCATCCTTGGCCGGAGATTGCCGGAACGGCTGGCTGTTGTCGTAAACACCGCTCGTCGCGGGACGCACTCCGGTCATCAACGCGGCCCGGGACGGATTGCACAACGGCGCCGCACAATAGGCTTTCGTGAATAGGACGCCTCGGGCCGCCAGCCTGTCCAGATTCGGCGTCTTCGTCTGCGGATGGCCCCCAAGGCAGCCGATCCAGTTGTTCAAGTCGTCAATCGCGATGAACAGCACGTTATTCTTGCCGCCGGCGCGCTGCGCCGGGAGTTGCTGCAATGCGGCCGGCAGCATGCTGGCGCCGGTGAGCAGATGCCTGCGGGTAATGGTCGACATGGTGTTGCCTTATTTTATTTCAGGAAGCCGCTGCGGCGTGGATCGGACAACGTCACCTTCGCGTTGTACTCGTCGTCGATGGCGAGCAGCTTCCGCAGTTCGGGGGAGAGGGAGGACTTGGTAGCCTCACTGAGCAGGTCGCGCTGGAACTGCTGTTGCGGCTTATCCCAGCGGGTGTAGAACGAATGAAGGCAGCGCCTGCGGCCGCCACTGCGGTTCGCTGTGCCGCCATGCCACGTGTGCGCATTCATTACCGCCACACTTCCGGCAGGCGCTGTCAGCAGCACTTCTTCGGGGTGCGGCGCAGAGGGATCGCCCAGGACGTCCTGCGGCAGTTTGCCCGACCTGTGAGTGCCCGGAACAGCACGCGTTGCTCCATTCTCAGCCGTGAAATCATCCAGCATCCAGATGACGTTGCACACCGCGTATCCCCGATCATCCGCCACCAGCCCCAGGTCACAGTGCAGTGGCTGTACCCAATCCGACCCGGGTTTGGGCGCTCGCCCGTTCAGACTTCCCAATTTGAACGGCTCGGTGATGACACTGCCGATGTATTCCAGCAGCAGCGGATCTCCGGCCACTTTCTGGAAAAGCGGCCCCTTGTCTACCAGGTTCGCCAGGCGGTCCGTATCCTGCTCTTTTCGAAACTCAGAGCCCGCCGCTTCACCTTCACTGGCGTACAGTTCGTCCACCCTCTGCCGCAAGCCCGATAACAACTCCGGTGTCATGTACTTTTCGAGCAGCACGAATCCGGTCTCCGCTAATTGCCGCTGATGATCCGCGTTCATCTCTTCGATTATGCCGCCTTCACGCATTCATGTTCCAGATATCCACGTCCCACTTCCAGCGTCCATCCTCCTGCTTCCAGTACACGACGTACTTCCCCGCGGCAGGTCCGCCTTTCGTCTCCAGTTGCGCAATTCCAATCTCCACCACGCCATCGCCGGCCTGAGTTGCTTCTACTGTGGACAGCTTCCCGCCGGTAATTCCCATCGCCGGAACCGCGGTCGACCAGAACGCGATGATTCCGTCCCGCCCGCTCACCATGTCCGCCCCCGGCGGCAGGATCCGCGCATTCGCCGTGTAGATCTGTTTCAATACACCAAAGTTGCCCTTGGCAATCACTTCCTGTTCAAACAGCGCATTCGTCGCGCTCATCGCCTGCAGAATCTCCTTCATGCCTTCTCCTTGCAAAATAGTGCTTGGGCCGCCGGTAGGCATCCTACCAATTTTTCTCGTGGCCGGCAGCCCCAACCTGACGGCTGTTCCTTACTCAACACCGGAACTCATGCTAATCTGCGGGAATCGAAAATGGTACTCACAAAAGCTGAACTCATCACTTCGTTGAAAAACGAAATCAGAATCCTGGTCCACCTTTGCAGCAAGGTGCAGCCGGAAATGCTCGACTACCGCCCCACCCCAAAACAGCGAAGTACCATCGAACTGCTTCGCTATCTCACTATCATGGGGCCGGTGCTTGTTCCTTCCATCAAGGCCGGAGGCTTCCTGGTGGAAGAGTGGACTGCAGCCGAGAAGAAGGCTGCCACAATGGATTTCGACGCCGTCGTGAAAAGCCTGGAGTCACAATCCGCTTTTTATGCGGACGCCCTCGGCCAGTTCACCGATGAGGAATTGCGCGCCGAGATCGACCTGTTTGGCAATAAAGGGTCGAGGGGCGGCTGGTTGGTCGGATTGGTCAACTCGGGCCACGCGGCGTACCGCACCCAGTTGTTCTGTTACCTGAAATCGTGTGGCCGCGACGAATTGAACACGATGAATCTCTGGGCCGGCATGGACGGACAGATGTAGACTGGATACCGGCTCTAACGAACACCACCGTAGCGATTCAAGAGGGTAGCAAGATGATCACACGCCGAACCATGTTGGGTTCTTTGGCCGCAGGAGCGCTCGCCACGGGGCAGAGCACAACCAGTAAACCGAACATCCTGTTTGTGCTCGCCGACGACCTGGGCATGGAGTGCCTCAATTGCTACGGCGGTACCAGCTATAAGACTCCGAACCTCGACCGTTTCGCCGCGAGCGGAGTCAGGTTCACTCATGGCTATGCACAGCCGTTGTGCACCCCGACGCGTGTCCAACTGATGACTGGCCAGCACAATTTCCGCAACTATGTTGGGTTTGGATTGATGGATCCGAACGAGAAGACCTTCGGCCACATGATGCAGCAGGCGGGCTATAAGACCTGCATCGCCGGCAAATGGCAATTCTACAGCTATGAAGAAAAAGGGTCTCCCCGCTGGCGGAAAGGGATGGTGCCGGAAAAAGGTGGTTTCGACGACTTCCTCCTCTGGCACGATCACGATACCGAAACCAAGGGGTCCCGCTACGCCGATCCGGTGATGAACCGGAACGGCAAGATGGTGACGGATGCGAAGGGGAAGTACGGCCCCGACCTGTTCACCGACCACCTCGGCAAGTTCATGGAGCGCAATCGTAACCAGCCATTTTTCGCCTACTACTCCATGGCGCTGACGCACGGGCCGTTCAACATGACGCCGAAGAGCAAGGATTGGGCCTCAGGGGATCGCTTGAAGGACGATCCGAAGTACTACGCCGACATGGTGGAGTACATGGATGAAGACTTCGGACGGCTCATGAAGAAGCTGGATGATCTCGGTTTGGCAGAAAAGACCCTGGTGATCTTCTTTGCCGATAACGGCACTCCGCCGGAGATCACTTCCCGCATGGGCGACCGCTTGGTGCCGGGCGGCAAGCAAAAGACCACCGAAGCCGGTATGCACGTGCCGCTGTTGGCCCGCTGGAAAGGCGTCTCCCCCGCCGGCAAAGTATGTTCCGATCTGATTGATACTACCGACGTCCTCCCCACGATGATGGAAGCCACCGGCGCAAAGTGGTTTCCCGGCCGCCCCCTCGACGGGCGAAGTTTTTTGCCCCAGGTGAAGGGGCAAAAGGGCAATCCCAGGGAAAGTCTGTTTGCCCACTTCGATCCGCATCCCGGCTGTAAGGCGCCCGTGACTCCTACGCGTCTGGCCTGGGACCATCGCTACAAGCTCTACATCGACGGCCGGTTTTTCGACATCGTCAAAGATCCCCTGGAGAAGTCGCCCCTCACCGGCGAGTTGGCCCCGGAGGCGAAAAAGGCCCGCACCCGGCTGCAGGCCAACCTCGATGCGATGGGCAAGGCCCACCCGCCCGTTTTTCATAAATTCGAAACTGACGGCCGCAAGCCGTACTAACACCGTCCCAATAACGGACCTTCAGCGGTCTTATACTAATAGGCGGTATGTTTCAATCTGCTATTTCCCGCCGCTCGCTCCTCTCGTCCTCCCTCGCAGCGGTAGGCCTCTCCGCAACTTCTGCGCTCGCTGCAGGCAAGAAGACCCCTGTTGGCCTTGAACTCTATTCGGTGCGTGACGTCCTTGTGAAAGATCTCATGGGAACCGTCCGCGGTGTCGCCAAAATGGGATACCAAGGTGTTGAGTTCTACTCCCCTTACTTCGAATGGAAGACCGACTACGCCAAGGAAGTCCGCAAGCTCCTGGACGACGTTGGCATGAAGTGCTTTTCCACCCACAACGGCGCAAAGTCGTTCAACGGAGACGGCGTTTCCCGTGCCATTGAACTCAATCAGATTCTCGGCAGCAAGTACATTGTTCTGGCCAGTGCCGGCCGTGTCAACGGGCTCGACGGCTGGAAGGGCATCGCTGACATGCTCAACAGCGGCGCCGATAAGATGAAATCGGCAGGCATCGGCGCCGGGTACCATAACCACCAGATCGAGTTCAAACCCCTGGATGGCACCCGCCCCATCGAAGTGATTGCGAAGAACACTTCTAAAGACGTGATGCTCCAGCTCGACGTCGGTACCTGCGTGGAAGTCGGTTCCGACCCGGTCGCCTGGATTAACCAGAACGCCGGACGCATCCGGTCCCTTCATTTGAAGGAATGGTCGAAAGACGCCGGCTACAAGGCCCTCTTCGGAGAAGGGGAAGCGCCGTGGAAAAAGATCTTCCAGGCGGCAGAGAAGAAGGGTGGGGTGGAGTATTACCTGATTGAGCAGGAAGGTAGCCGTTTCACCTCGATGGAAACCGCGGAGAAATGCCTGATTTCTTACCGTAAGGCTCGGGCATAGTCTGCAACGGGAATGATGACCCAAGGGTGCCCGATCAGCATCGTGGCACCCCTACCTGCTAAACTGGACACTTCTGTAGATGAAACTAGCTGACCTGCGCCGATTGGCGATCCGGAAATCTCTGCGCATTCAGTTCTCCTTCGCTGGGAACAGAGAATGCCTGATCGATGAGCATGGCATTGCACGCGTGCCGCACCTGAACTCGATCCCGGACTTTAACCTCGAAGCGAGCCTCCCGGACGTATTGCGTTTCCGCATCGAATCCTCCGATCCGGCGTCGAAGGCCGGCGTCCGCCTTGCCTCGCCTGCCGAAGTCGAGAAGTTGATCGCCGGATTGTCTCCCGCGGCCGTCGCTTCCGCCGACCACGACGAATAACCCTACATTCCGCTTAGTACCTTACCCTCAGCATGATGCAGATCGGACGGGGTCGTATTGCGACCCGGGATCGGCTATGATAGAGAGCGGTAGGAGAACCCTCGGCTAGCAGCAAAAGCAAATCAACCGCCGGTTTCCACTTCGCGCGGCGAAAGGAAAAATAATGACAATGGACAAGCTGGCTCAGAACATACAGGAGGCCTTCCTTAATAACGCTCGGAGGGACAAGACCTTTCTGACGATCTACCTGATGAGTGGGGTTAAGTTGAGCGGCCGCATAAAGAGCTTCGATAAGTACTCTGTCGTGCTTGAAACCAACAATCAGGAACAGTTGATCTTCAAGCACGCCATCTCCACGGTTGTAGTGCCCAAAATGAGTCATATGGGCATGGGCGGCATGGGCGGCGGCGCCCACCCTTCCGCTCCTGGAGCCCCTGTTCCCGTTCCCATGTCGGAGGCCGAATAGATCGCGACTCTGAAGAACACTATCGAACGGGCGCACGAGCGGGCCATTCTGGTCGGCGTTGAACGGAAGACGCGACCCTCCGAAACCCCTTCAGTGGCTGTTTCCGCCGAGGAATCGCTGGAAGAACTCGCCTCTCTGGCCGGAACGGCCGGCGCCGAAGTGGTTGATCGTGTTGTTCAAATGAGGCCGGCTTTTGATGCCGCCACCCTGATTGGATCCGGCAAAGTCACCGAACTGGCCGGCTTGGTGAAAGGCTTTGCCGTCGACGTTGTCATCTTCGATCAGGAACTCACTCCCACTCAGCAGCGCAACCTCGAAAAGGCGCTCGATGTTCGAGTGGTAGACCGGACCCAGCTCATCCTCGATATCTTTGCTTCCCGCGCCCGAACCAGAGAGGGCCAGTTGCAGGTGGAACTGGCGCAGCTCAACTACCTGCTTCCCCGCCTTGCCGGAAGAGGGATCGAAATGTCGCGATTAGGCGGCGGCATCGGTACTAGAGGTCCTGGGGAAACGCAGTTGGAATCCGACCGCCGGAAAATTTCCAGCCGCATCAAGAAAATGGAGCGAGAGCTCGATGCCGTAAAGGCGGGCCGCGCCACGCAGAGGCGGCAGCGGGTGGAAGTGCCTCTCTCGACGCTGGCGCTGGTGGGCTACACGAATGCCGGCAAGTCCACCCTCTTCAACCGGCTTACCGGATCAGATGTCGTGGCCGACTCCCGCCTCTTTGCCACCTTGGATCCCACCGTCCGACAGCTGCAGTTGCCTTCCCGCAGGCACGTCATTGTCAGCGACACGGTCGGTTTCATCCGTCATCTGCCCACCACGCTTGTCAAGGCTTTCCGCGCCACGCTCGAAGAAGTTCGCAACGCAGCTGTGCTGCTTCATGTTGTGGATATGGCCAGCGAGCATGTCGAGGATCACGCCCGCCAGGTGCTCGCCGTTTTGCGTGAGATTGAGGCTGACAAGACGCCGCAACTTCTGGTTCTCAACAAGACCGACCTGCTGCCGGCGGGGAGTGTCGATGTGAACACTGCTGCGTCCCGGCTGTTGGGCGAAGAAGCCGTCAGTTCCAGAACCCGCTCCATCGCTGTTTCTGCACGCACCGGCGAAGGCATTCCACAGTTGCTCGCCCTCATCGATGAAATCCTCACCGCCGACCCCGTGGAGGAAACCCGCTTTCGGATTCCCGTGGAAGATGGATGGGCGGTGCACCAGGTGCACGAGTATTCAAAGGTCCGCGAAGTGGTCTATCATGACACTTACTGCGACATCACAGCGCTGGCGCCGGAGTCGCTGCGCAGACGCTTGCAGGATTTTGTGGTTCAATGTATTGACGGTGCGGCATGAACATACCCAACAGCCTCACCCTGTTACGAATCTTTTTCGTGCCACTGCTTGTCGCCGCCCTGGTGACGGACAATCATACCCTCTCGCTGGGAGGGTTAACGGTCGGCAATGAATCCGTGGCACTGGCGATCTTTTTGTGCGCTGCCGCCACTGACTTGTTGGATGGCTACCTCGCCCGCCGCTGGAAGCAGACCACAACAGTTGGCACTCTGCTCGATCCGATCGCCGATAAACTGCTCATCTCGAGTGCACTGGTTTCGCTGGTTCAGGTGCAAGTGATCGCCGGCTGGATGGCGATCCTGGTGATCGGCAGGGAATTCGCAGTCACCGGATTGCGCAGCATCGCCGCCGCCAGCGGCATCACCATCAAGGCCAGCGACCTCGGCAAGACGAAGATGCTCGCGCAGGTGATCGCGATTTCAATGCTCATGCTCAGCATCAGAAGAGAGTGGTTGTTTCAATACGCCATGATCTGGATGTGGGGTGTTGTCTTCTTCGGTGTTGCCTCCGCCGTCCAATACTTCCTCAAGTTCTGGCGTACCCTCGATTTCGACATCAAAACGCGCCGCCGCCAGGAACTGCTCGAGTTGGAGCGCAATCGCCGCCGCGCTACCAAAACGATCCGGCGTGGCGCCACGGTAGGAAACGACTGATCCTGCGCTTCGCAACCATCCTTGTATGTCGAATGTTCAGATTTTTGGAGTAAAGAACTCTCCCGCTACGCGTGCCGCCGAGCGATTCTTCAAGGAACGGCGCGTTACTATCCAGATGGTGGATCTGAAGCAGAAGCCGATGGCGCCCGGCGAAATCAACCGTTTTATCCAGCGCTTCGGCCTGACGGCGCTCGTCGACAGTACAGGCAAGGCGTATGAAGACGCCGGCCTCAAGTACATGAAGCTCTCCGATTCAGAGTTACTCGGCCGAATCGAGCAGGAACCCAAGCTTCTGCGGTTGCCGCTGGTCCGCTGCGGCTCCCTGCTCAGCGTGGGCCAGGATGAAGTTGCCTGGAAGGCGATGCTTAGCTCTTGATCTCGAAGATCACTTCCACTTCCACTGCTGCGCCCGTGGGCAGGGAAGCGAATCCCAGCGCCGATCGCGCGTGATACCCATCGCCGGTCTTGCCGAAAATCTCGTGCAACAGATCGGAAGCACCGTTGATGACCAGGTGCTGCTCAATAAACTCCGGCGCGGAATTCACGCAGCCCAACACTTTGATCACCCGCAGCCCGTCCAGTGTCCCGTGGGTGTTCCAAGCCGAGTTGAGAATCTTCGCGGCGCACTCCCGCGCTGCCGCGTATCCTTGCTCCGTCGAGAGGCCTCCGCCCAGCTTCCCTTTGAGGGTGCTGACATGACCCGAACTCAGAAGTTGGTTTCCTGAGCGGATACAGAGGTTCAAGTATGCGGGCGTCTGCTTCTCGAAGACCAGCCCTAGTTTTTCAGCGCTTGCTTGTGCACTCATGATGGCAATCTTCCAAGATATGCGGTTGCATCCGGTCGACGCAAGTTGGTTAGCCGATACGGCGTAAGGCGTCCGTCACAAAAATGAGCGGGTACAGACGTTCGTAATACCACAGGCGTGCAAAGTAGAAGCCGATCGGCGACGCCGGTGTCTGCTCGCCGTTTTGGGTCTGCCGCAGCAAATACTCACCGCCGCGCGCCGTGTTGGATTCACAGCCAGAGAGACCCGCCAGAGCACTTACAGCCAGCGAAGTTTCTTCGATGGAAGAGGCAATTCCTCGATCGCCGCCCCACCCGCCATCGTTGTTCTGCGCTGCCAGTAGCCACTTTACGCCCCGCATCACCATCTGGCTGCCCACAGGCAGCAGTTGCCGCAGAGCGATCAGAACCCGCGACGTGCCGTACACCGGGTTCTCATCGTTTCCAGCGTGTTGGTTTCCGAACCACAACGGAACCCACGCGCCATCCTTTCGCTGCGCCGCTGCCAGGAAGGCGATCGCGCGCTTTGACGCCGGATCCACGCGCGCCTGCAAACCGGCCGGCAAATGCTCCTTCCACGCCGCCCACGCTTGCAGCGCATGGGCTGTAATGTCAGCGCTCGACCTGTCAAACGGAAGTTTCCCCCATCCCCGGCAAAACGTTGGGATGCCGCCGTCCCGATTCTGCAAGTCGAGCAGCCAGACGACTCCGCACTCCGCTGCGTTTGTTGTGGACTCATCGTGCGCGCCCAGATGGTGCAGTGCCAGTAACGCACCCGATGTGTCATCGGCATCGGGAACTCCACCCGGCAGGTTTGTCCAGGCCCAGCCCCCGGAGGGCGCTCCTGTGTACGGATGAACTGTGCGGTATTGCTGGCCGAGCAGCCAGTCCCGCACAACTCCCCGCTCCGCTGACGGGAGATTCTCCCGCAGCGCGTTCACCGACAATGTGGTGACCCAGGTGGCGAGATTCGTATCGATCGGCCAACTCCCATCCGCCAGCACGGACTGCCGCAGGAACGACAGGCAGCGAGCCAGTACCGGGCTGCTGTCGTAGCCCGCATGTTTCAGGCTCATCGCAACAAAACTGGTCAGCGGTGTGGCTTCGAGGAATCCGCCATTCGGTGGTTGAATGCGATCGAGCACCTCGAGGGTCGTTGCCGAAAGCGAGTTTCGAAGGCTTCGCGCCAGTGGATTTCGCGTGGGCTGCCGGCGGTGATGCACATGCCCGATTGCGATCAACGCCGGAAGCGCATAACTCACCACCGGAAGTTGAAGCCACCGGAACCACGACTGCGGGCATGCGGCCAGTTCGAACGGAAGCTGGGGCACCGTCCCCCAATCCACTTTGCCGGCCAGAGCCAGCACCGTGAGAATCGGCACCGAGAAAGTGCGGTCGCTGCCGTATCGGGACGCAATCGCCTCTGCGAGCGCTCCCGCTTCCAGAGAGCCGGCCTTGTTCCGCAGCCACGCTTCCGCCCGCCCGGCCGCATCCCTGCTGCGTGCTGCTCCGCCATCCCGTACGGCAATCAGAAAAGCTGCCCAGCAAAGTGCCGTCGTGCTGATGTTGCTGATGCTGAGGACGGTGTCTCCCCAGCCGCCATCCGGATTCTGTGTCCGCTCCAGCCAGTCCAAGCCTCTCCGGGGAAGGTCGGACTCGCCTGCCAGTGTCAGTGCGATACTCGCCGTTGCGGTGGATAGGGCACTGCTCGACAATTCGCCTGTCCAATGGCCTTCCGCGTTGCGCTCCGCCAGCAACCGCTCCACCAGCCGGTCCACCGCCGCCTTCATGGAAGGCTCAAATGGCCCAGCGCCAGCAGACCGTAAAAGTTGTACTCACAATCCAGGACATCCTCGGCCCAGTTACCGTAGAACCCCCCTTTGGTGGTCCATAACGAATCAATGAAGTCCAGGCAGGGCTCCTGGATGGGTCCCAACGGCGCCTTCATCCCGGCCAGTGCATGAAGGGCAGTCGCGGTCGAAAGCAAATCCGGAATAGGCGCTAGAGGTGTGGCGTAGAAGCCGCCGCCGGCATGATGCCGCGACAGCAGCCACTCCGGCAAATCGGCAGGCGGCTCTTCTTCCAGGTGCCGGTACAGCGTTGCCACCGCCGCTGACGATGGCGTCAGGCCAAACGGGACGTCGCGCTGATTCGCGTACCCGCCGTCATCTGCGCGCAGGCCTCGCAGGCACCGCAATACGCCGTCAGGATCAGGCAAGCCGGTGCGCATATCCTGGTACGCCGCCATCGCGATGAAGCACCCGTACGCGGTGCCTTCTTCTTCCATCAGTGCGGTGTTGTAGCCGCCGTCACTGGTACGATGCTGCTCAATCACGCGCGCAATCGACTCGCAGTCGACGGGCAGCGGCCCGCGTTCAATATTCGCCCAGCAGCGAACCAGGCAGCCCAGGTGCACCAAGTCCAGATGCTCGCCATTGCCAAATGTCTGTAGGTAGGCAGCGACCGGTGCGGCGGCGATCGGCTCTCCGAGCGCAATCAGGCTTTCCAGCCCGAACACCGTATAGTATAGGTCACTATCGCCGGAGCGGTTCTGAAAGCCGCCGTCAGGATTCTGTTGCGATTTTAGGAAGCCGGCTACCAGTGGCGCGGAATCACCCAACTGCTTCGGTGACAGCCTGGCGATTTGCAGCATTTCCAGCCTCAAACTCACTGCACCAACCTCGAATCTCGATTTGGAAAATTTTGCCGACCACGCGCCGCAGCAGGCCTTTTAGACTGGCGTTGTCCAAAGAGGGCAAAGACCGGATGGCCTCTTCCTTGTAGGACTCCAACAACTCCCGGCACCGTTCTTCGGCCAACTCCGCCACCAGAACCGGCGGCGCCGGCTGCTCTCGGCGCCACGCCCGCGCGATCACTTCTTTCGTTTCGCCTTTGGCACGTTCGTAAGCCAGCGCCAGGGGAAGGGAAGGCCGCGTATCGGCTGGGGCCATATCTTCCAGGTCGTCCCGAATCTGATAAGCGATGCCGAGAGCCTCGCTGTAACGCGTGAGCACGGCGAGTAACTCGTCGTCGGCGCCGGCGAACACAGCCCCCATCTGCAGGGCGACATCGAACGCCGGTGCTGTCTTCTGACGGAAAATCTGGACCACTTCCAGTGCGGTCATGGGTTTCGGATCGCGCATCCAGCACAATTCCGCGCCTTGTCCCAGGCACAACGTCCGATGGCCGAGGGAAGCAATCCGCAGCAAACGGCTCTGCACCGTGGCGGATGCGCCGCTGTCGGCAATCATGCGATACCCCTCGCCCACCAGCAGGTCGCCGCAATTTAGGGCAACAGGAATTCCATGACTGACATGCAGGGCCTCTTCTCCGTACCGCTCCGCATCGTCGTCTTCAATATCATCGTGAATCAACGACGCCTTGTGGAAACACTCCACGGCAACCGCCAGCTTCTTGAGGGCATCCGGAATGGGAGTTTCCGGGTCCTCCTGCAGTGCTTTCCAGACGCATACCGTCAGGAACGGACGCCACCGTTTTCCGGCGCGTGCCAGCCACTCGCGGGCAATGTCATCGGACTGGCTGCCGTCGGAAGGCCCCATCAATTGGTCCAGGGCCGGGCGCTCAAACCAGGTCTGCACCTCGGAACGCAGCGCGTCCAGATCCAGGCGCCGGGTCTTGTCCTCGGCTGTCATGTGGATCATGTCCCAGACCCACTCAATGTCGACTGAAGTGTCCTTACAGTCATCCTGCAGCAGCGGAATGGCGATGCCGGGGATCGCTGCCGCCTCCATATACGGGAAGGCGCGTTCCAGAACGGAAATACAACTGACCCCGACAATCGCATCGATCTTGCCGGTCTGAATCAACGCCATCACCAGCGCGGAGCCCTCCGCTACCAGCACGGCATACCCGAGTTTCTCTGCTTCTTCCTGTAGATCCTGAATGGAGCAGAGACCGCACTGTTTGCACAGCAGTCCAAACTCGTCGAATGGCGCGGGGCAGCGGTCTTCCACCCGCAGGCACTTCGGCAGCAGGAGGAGCCGCCGTTCGTAGGGAACCGTTGCCAGTTGGTCGCGCCAGATTTCATTGTTGAGCAGAATCGCGATGTAGTTGGTAAAGGTCGGGTTGATTTTGGCGCCGGACACCAACTCTTCGGAGTACTTCTTCAACTCGTCCAGCACCATCGGCGGCACCAGCCGGCCGGTGTTGTCGCGCACAAAATCCGCCACAACTTGTTTGATTCCCTCGCGTTCCCAACGCGTTTGCGGAATATTCGCCTGTGGCGCGCGTTCCGGTAGAACCGGAATGCGCTTCGGCAGCGTCATCACTGGAAAGTGTGTTGTCGAGTGGCTGCTCACGTATAGGCTCCGAATCCGAAAAACCAGCGCTTCTTGGCGAACCGGTACATCCAATGTTCCTCCGGGATCTCGTTCCCGGGATCATATTGCGAACTACGCGATTGCAAGGCCACCAGTTCCCCTAAAGCCGATTGCCGTTGCGTCGTGTCGCGAGCGCCGTGCTTTTCCACGAGACCGCGCACCAGATCAGGTCGTTCCAGCATAACGCATCCGCGTGTCGCTTTTGCGGAGGTTTCCCGGAAGTCCTTCAGGTACGTCGACCGGTTCATTACATCGTATAAATCACCGTCGTGTATCGTTTCTTTGGCGAACTGGATAATCGGGCAAGGCTCAATGTCCCCATAAGGACTGATGTGGTGGCTGACGCCGGTCGCCATCGGGCACAGCGCTTCGCCTTTGTCGTCCCAATAGGCGTCGACGATCGCAATCGGCAGTTTGGCCCGCATCTGCACGGCGAACCGGCGCACGTGGCGAACCTGCTCCGGAGTGAGTGCCAGTTGCGGATTCGGGTTGGGCCCCACCACCCGGTAGGTGTGGAACCAGACGTAATGCACCCCCATATCGATCAGGCGCCGTAACCACGCCTCCGACACCATATCGATATTGGTTTGGCAGACACTAGTGGCCACGCCAACCAGCAGCTTGTTTCGGCGGCACGCCTCCAGGCCCGCCAGCGTGTGGTTGTAAACGTTCAGCCGGCCGCGCCGTTCGTTGCTGATGATCTCGTTGCCTTCAATGCTGATCAGCGGCGTGACATTTCCCAATTGCCGCAGCCGGGCCGCCACCTCGTTCGTGATCATCTGCCCGTTCGTGAACACCTGGAAATAGGCGTCCGGATGCGCCGCGAAAATGTCCAGCAGTTGCGGGTGCTGAAACGGCTCGCCGCCGAGGATTCCAAAAAAACTGTTCCCGCGGCGCTTGGCGTCGTTCAACAGCCGGTTCATATCGTCGAACTCGATCTTCTTCGTTGGGGCTTCGACGTCCACCCAACATCCCTGGCACCGCAAATTGCAACTCGAGATCACGGAAATGAAAAGGAACGGCGGGAAATATTCGCCCCGTTTCAGCCGGCTCTTGTAGAGTTCTACAGAGCGGATGCCCTTCACCCCGAAGTTCCAGGCGAACTTCGCGATGACCTTCGGGTCCACTCCCGTGAGGACGCGTTTGGTGAATTGAAAGATCATGCGGATGGCGTCCTGCTTACTTCCTGATTCTGTCTCAAGGCGGCTTCCGCCTTCTGTTTCGCTTCTTCCGATTTGCGCCGGATTTCGTCGACACTCGGCAGCGCCGCCAGCACCTCACCCGGAATGTCCATGGCCTGCTGCAACTTGTTCAGGCAGTTCAAGCGTTCTTTCAATGCGCGGTCTTCGTCGCGCTCTTTCGAAAAACGCGATTTCGCTTTGATGCTCCGGTCTCGCAGCATCGAATAAATGTCCCCGCCCAACAGCGCCGAGATGTCCACTTTCATGGCTTCCCGCCGCAGATCGTCAGTGCTGACATCAGCCCCGTTGATCGGGTTGTGACGATACTTCGGGAACAGAATCGCTACTTCCGGACACACTCGTGAGCACGCCGGGCAATCAGTCTTGCAGTTGGTCTGATTCTGTACCTGGATCTTGCCTTCCTTCGACACGCCGTAGACGTCGAACAGGCAGAAACTGAGGCACTGCATGCAATTGGTACAGCGCTGGTAGTCGATCACCGGGAACCATGGCTTCCACTTTCCGGGCGCCGGCAGCGCGGCTTCACTGCGCGCCGCCTCCACCGTTTCTAACGCTTTAGCGGCATCTGTGATTTCCAGTTCCTTCAGCACCACGGTTTTCCCCGTGGAAGTCTGCACCTGTGGGGAGAGCCGCGTGGGATAGCCTTTTTCCAGCAGAGCCCGAAGCACCGAGGCGTCGGCGCCCACCGGCAGGACTACCTGTATCTGCTCGCTCATCCCTTGCCTCCCACATTAATGCCGATCAGACCTTCCATCACGGATTCCGCGGTTTGTTCCCTCATGTTCAATACCGTCACGTCCGCCGGAAGCGGGCATCCCGCGGAATGGAACAGCCACTTCACCGCACGCGGGTAGCAAGCCGCAATTTTCGCCGGACCCTGCCCCGCCAGTTCCTGCAACAGCGGATCGCGCCGCGCCGACATTTCACACAAATCCGGCACTGCATCGAACGCTATTCCGGATTGCGCGAGGCCTTCCAATACCGCCTGCTTCACTTCCGCGGGAACTACTTTCGCGTAAGCGCAATGGCAATAGAGAATGCGTGGCGCGTCACTCATACGTGCGCCATCCGATACGTGGGCTGGGGTTTGCCCGGCCGGAAATGCTCGATGTGGTCAATCGCGGCTTCACACCCGCAATCCTGCAGCGCTTGCAGCACACTTTTTTTCAGAATCTCCGGATCGGCTTCCGCCCGCAAATTGATCAGCAGATCGGCCCCGCAAATCGGTTCCTTCAGCGAATAGGCCAGTTCCGGCGTTCCGTCGGTCCGCACCAGGTTAAGGACCCCGATATCCCCGCCGTCCTCTGCAGGAGTCAGCGTCATCTTGAGATGCGCGATCTCGTAGTCGCTCATGGAAGTATGGATGCGCCCGGCAATCGTCCGTAACAACTCGTTTCCGTCAATCTCTTCCTCGGAGCGAATCACAACCGAAGCGTTCAACCACCCGAGCAAGGCTTCCCCATCGGCGTAAACCTCGTAGTCCACGTCTGGTGCTGTTTCCGCGGTTTCTTCTTCTGTCGTAATCCGCTCCAGCCACGAATCGACGCCGTCGCCGGTCCGCGCAGAGATCCGCAATACGTCCGCCTTCGGGTAGGCCCGGCGCAGTGCGGCCTCCAGACGGTCCTGACGTTCGGTGCTCACCAGATCGCATTTGTTGATCACGATCAGGTCGGCTTCCTCCAACTGTTTGCCATAAACGTAGAGGACCTTCTCCGAGAAGTTGCCGCCTCTTTCCAACCCGAGAATGCGCTCGGCCCGAATCGGGTCGATCAACACGCTCAACGGAGCCACGCGGTAGGCATCCCCATAGATTCGGCGCAGCGGAAAGGTCACGGCTGCAACCAGATCCGTGCAAGACCCGACCGGTTCCGCGATAAAGACGTCCGGGCCTTTCCAGCACAGTGGGATCCGAAGCTTGGAATTCACGTGACTTGAAGTCGCGGC
>JADMIO012752704.1_pt1 | contig 125370 bp, 110 predicted proteins | sample 8958161 | NCBI WGS metagenome assembly JADMIO01 (sample SAMN16585339, study PRJNA669376) | soil metagenome | isolation source: Crop rotation soil | place: USA: Cullars Rotation, Alabama | collected 2011
CTTTCCCCAGCACATACGACATTAATCGTGCCGATACCCAGGTTAGGCGCGCTGTCAATAACTATGACATCATAGTCATGAGCAACAGTTTCAATGGCCAGTCGGAGCATCAGGTGTGGATCGGTGGGCAGTTTACCTTCATCAAATTTGCCCATTAACTCAGTTTCAATACGGTGCAGAGCCAGACAGGAAGGAATAATGTCAAGCCCCGGCCAGCAAGTGGGCTTTATTGCATAAGTGACATCGTCCTTTTCCCCAAGATAGAAAGGCAGGAGAGTGTCTTCTGCATGAATATGAAGATCTGGTACCCATCCGTGATACATTGAGGCTGTTCCCTGGGGGTCGTTACCTTCCACGAGCAAAACACGTAGCCCCTTCAGAGCCAGATCCTGAGCAAGATGAACAGAAACTGAGGTTTTGTAAACGCCTCCTTTATGGGCAGCAACCCCGATCACCGGTGGAAATACGTCTTCAGCACGTCGCAATCGCGTACCAAACACATCACGCATATGATTAATTTGTTCAATTGTATAACCAACACGTTGCTCAACCCGTCCTCGAATTTCCATATCCGGGTGCGGTAGTCGCCCTGCTTTCTCGGCATCTCTGATAGCCTGAGAAGAAACCCCAACTAAATCCGCTGCTTCACCTATTCTCCAGCGCCGGGTTATTTTCCTCGCTTCCGGGCTGTCATCATTAAACTGTGCAATGGCGATAGCCTTCGTCATTTCATGACCAGCGTTTATGCACTGGTTAAGTGTTTCCATGAGTTTCATTCTGAACATCCTTTAATCATTGCTTTGCGTTTTTTTATTAAATCTTGCAATTTACTGCAAAGCAACAACAAAATCGCAAAGTCATCAAAAAACCGCAAAGTTGTTTAAAATAAGAGCAACACTACAAAAGGAGATAAGAAGAGCACATACCTCAGTCACTTATTATCACTAGCGCTCGCCGCAGCCGTGTAACCGAGCATAGCGAGCGAACTGGCGAGGAAGCAAAGAAGAACTGTTCTGTCAGATAGCTCTTACGCTCAGCGCAAGAAGAAATATCCACCGTGGGAAAAACTCCAGGTAGAGGTACACACGCGGATAGCCAATTCAGAGTAATAAACTGTGATAATCAACCCTCATCAATGATGACGAACTAACCCCCGATATCAAGTCACATGACGAAGGGAAAGAGAAGGAAATCAACTGTGACAAACTGCCCTCAAATTTGGCTTCCTTAAAAATTACAGTTCAAAAAGTATGAGAAAATCCATGCAGGCTGAAGGAAACAGCAAAACTGTGACAAATTACCCTCAGTAGGTCAGAACAAATGTGACGAACCACCCTCAAATCTGTGACAGATAACCCTCAGACTATCCTGTCGTCATGGAAGTGATATCGCGGAAGGAAAATACGATATGAGTCGTCTGGCGGCCTTTCTTTTTCTCAATGTATGAGAGGCGCATTGGAGTTCTGCTGTTGATCTCATTAACACAGACCTGCAGGAAGCGGCGGCGGAAGTCAGGCATACGCTGGTAACTTTGAGGCAGCTGGTAACGCTCTATGATCCAGTCGATTTTCAGAGAGACGATGCCTGAGCCATCCGGCTTACGATACTGACACAGGGATTCGTATAAACGCATGGCATACGGATTGGTGATTTCTTTTGTTTCACTAAGCCGAAACTGCGTAAACCGGTTCTGTAACCCGATAAAGAAGGGAATGAGATATGGGTTGATATGTACACTGTAAAGCCCTCTGGATGGACTGTGCGCACGTTTGATAAACCAAGGAAAAGATTCATAGCCTTTTTCATCGCCGGCATCCTCTTCAGGGCGATAAAAAACCACTTCCTTCCCCGCGAAACTCTTCAATGCCTGCCGTATATCCTTACTGGCTTCCGCAGAGGTCAATCCGAATATTTCAGCATATTTAGCAACATGGATCTCGCAGATACCGTCATGTTCCTGTAGGGTGCCATCAGATTTTCTGATCTGGTCAACGAACAGATACAGCATACGTTTTTGATCCCGGGAGAGACTATATGCCGCCTCAGTGAGGTCGTTTGACTGGACGATTCGCGGGCTATTTTTACGTTTCTTGTGATTGATAACCGCTGTTTCCGCCATGACAGATCCATGTGAAGTGTGACAAGTTTTTAGATTGTCACACTAAATAAAAAAGAGTCAATAAGCAGGGATAACTTTGTGAAAAAACAGCTTCTTCTGAGGGCAATTTGTCACAGGGTTAAGGGCAATTTGTCACAGACAGGACTGTCATTTGAGGGTGATTTGTCACACTGAAAGGGCAATTTGTCACAACACCTTCTCTAGAACCAGCATGGATAAAGGCCTACAAGGCGCTCTAAAAAAGAAGATCTAAAAACTATAAAAAAAATAATTATAAAAATATCCCCGTGGATAAGTGGATAACCCCAAGGGAAGTTTTTTCAGGCATCGTGTGTAAGCAGAATATATAAGTGCTGTTCCCTGGTGCTTCCTCGCTCACTCGACCGGGAGGGTTCGAGAAGGGGGGGCACCCCCCTTCGGCGTGCGCGGTCACGCGCACAGGGCGCAGCCCTGGTTAAAAACAAGGTTTATAAATATTGGTTTAAAAGCAGGTTAAAAGACAGGTTAGCGGTGGCCGAAAAACGGGCGGAAACCCTTGCAAATGCTGGATTTTCTGCCTGTGGACAGCCCCTCAAATGTCAATAGGTGCGCCCCTCATCTGTCAGCACTCTGCCCCTCAAGTGTCAAGGATCGCGCCCCTCATCTGTCAGTAGTCGCGCCCCTCAAGTGTCAATACCGCAGGGCACTTATCCCCAGGCTTGTCCACATCATCTGTGGGAAACTCGCGTAAAATCAGGCGTTTTCGCCGATTTGCGAGGCTGGCCAGCTCCACGTCGCCGGCCGAAATCGAGCCTGCCCCTCATCTGTCAACGCCGCGCCGGGTGAGTCGGCCCCTCAAGTGTCAACGTCCGCCCCTCATCTGTCAGTGAGGGCCAAGTTTTCCGCGAGGTATCCACAACGCCGGCGGCCGGCCGCGGTGTCTCGCACACGGCTTCGACGGCGTTTCTGGCGCGTTTGCAGGGCCATAGACGGCCGCCAGCCCAGCGGCGAGGGCAACCAGCCGAGGGCTTCGCCCTGTCGCTCGACTGCGGCGAGCACTACTGGCTGTAAAAGGACAGACCACATCATGGTTCTGTGTTCATTAGGTTGTTCTGTCCATTGCTGACATAATCCGCTCCACTTCAACGTAACACCGCACGAAGATTTCTATTGTTCCTGAAGGCATATTCAAATCGTTTTCGTTACCGCTTGCAGGCATCATGACAGAACACTACTTCCTATAAACGCTACACAGGCTCCTGAGATTAATAATGCGGATCTCTACGATAATGGGAGATTTTCCCGACTGTTTCGTTCGCTTCTCAGTGGATAACAGCCAGCTTCTCTGTTTAACAGACAAAAACAGCATATCCACTCAGTTCCACATTTCCATATAAAGGCCAAGGCATTTATTCTCAGGATAATTGTTTCAGCATCGCAACCGCATCAGACTCCGGCATCGCAAACTGCACCCGGTGCCGGGCAGCCACATCCAGCGCAAAAACCTTCGTGTAGACTTCCGTTGAACTGATGGACTTATGTCCCATCAGGCTTTGCAGAACTTTCAGCGGTATACCGGCATACAGCATGTGCATCGCATAGGAATGGCGGAACGTATGTGGTGTGACCGGAACAGAGAACGTCACACCGTCAGCAGCAGCGGCGGCAACCGCCTCCCCAATCCAGGTCCTGACCGTTCTGTCCGTCACTTCCCAGATCCGCGCTTTCTCTGTCCTTCCTGTGCGACGGTTACGCCGCTCCATGAGCTTATCGGGTCCACTCGCGAACGCAGAAAGGCCCACCCGAAGGTGAGCCAGTGTGATTACATTTGCGGCCTAACTGTGGCCAGTCCAGTTACGCTGGAGTCACTAGTATTTAGGTGACACTATAGAAGCGGCCGCGACAACTTGTCCACGTGGAATTCTAAGCTTAGGATCCCAATGTGCTGGAAAGGGTTCTCGGCAAATCGCGACCGTCTTCAATCGATGAGCATGGCGGCGCGTGCGCGAGCGGAGCGCAGCACCTGGGAGCGCTATCGGCAAGCGGTAGTCGAGGCCAGCCGGCCGTATGTTTGATGCAGGCGATGCGACAACAGGTTCGACGAGCGTCTCACGCGTCGCAATTCTGGCAGAGGAGGCGCGATCGCCTTCCTCCTTGCAGAATGCCAGCATGATGCCTGCCGGTGCGAAGCGCCGTCTGGCGGTGGTGGTATCGCACCCAATTCAATACTACGCGCCGCTCTATCAGCGGCTTGCGCGACGGGACGATATTGAACTCAAGGTGTTCTTCACGTGGCATGCCGGCGAGCGGGCTGCGAGAGACCGCGGTTTCGGCCAAGCAGTTTCCTGGGATGTGCCCCTCACCCAAGGGTACGCATTCGAGGCGGTGCGGAATGTGGCGCGCGACGCCGGCACGCACCATTTTTTTGGGCTGCGGAATCCGTCGTTGCTCCAACGCCTCGTTGCATGGAATCCGGACGTCGTTCATGTCACAGGTTGGGCATGGCACTCCCATCTCATGGCGCTGCGCGGTCTGCGACGTCGCGGGATACCGACATTATTCCGCGGGGACTCCCATCTGCTTGGCGAGCCTAGGTCAGGCTTGCGCTGGCAGGCGAAGCGTTCCTTTCTCAAACATGTGTACGCCTGGCCGCATGGCTTCCTCGTGGTCGGCTCTGCAAATCGCAAGTATTATGAGGCGTTTGGTGTCGACCCCGGCCGTTTGTTCGATTGCCCGCATTCAATAGATGTCGCGCGCTTCGCCGAACCTTCCGACGCGCTTGAGCAAGACGCGACAGAATGGCGGGAAGAGTTGGGGGTGCGCGGGAAGACCGTGCTGCTGTTTGCCGGAAAGTTCGAGCCGGTAAAGCGCCCCCTCGAACTGATGCAAGCGGTGGGTGAGCTCGACAATCCCGCGATCGTGTTGATTATGGTCGGAAGCGGCGAGTTGTCTCGCGACATTGATCGGCTGGCGCAGAAGGCCCCCCAGCGGTTCCGTGTCCTGCCTTTTCAAAATCAAAGCCGCATGCCGGTCGTGTATCGGCTCGCGGATGCATTCGTACTTCCGTCTGCAAGCGAGACGTGGGGAATTGCAGTCAGCGAAGCGCTTGCCTGCGGCCGGCCGGTGGTTGTCAGCGATCGCGTCGGTTGTGCGGCGGATGTGGTTGATGCAACATGTGGTACGGTGTTTTGCGTAAATGATCCGAGCGCATTGACGGTCACATTGGGGAACATGCTGGGCGAACGCGACCGGCTCAAAAAAATGCAGGCTGCCGCGCGCGCGCGCGCCTGGCTGTTCGATGTGTCGCAAACCGAAGCCGGGCTCCTGAACGCGATCGAGCGGATGCACAAGCCGTGAGAGCAAATGTACGGCAGCAATCGGCGCAGGAGCATCGCGTTGCGAAGTGGACTCGCTATGTGCTCGGCATCACGTGCGCGGCCTTGGTGCTGGGTCTGGCGTCCGCGACCTCGCTGGAGGAGCTGCTTGCGTATTTTGCGGTCACGGTAACGTCGCTTGCACCAGCGGCGCTGTGGCTGTGGGCAGGGGCGCCGGGAATTCCCGTGTGGCCGGTCTCGGCATCGCTGTACTACATCTACTTTGCGGTTCCGCTTGTTCGAAGCAACCTCGTTGACACCGGTGTGTTCGGATACACCGGAGACGAGATTCTCAGCGCCGGGTTCACGGTTTCGCTCTATCTCGTTTCCGGGACCCTCGCCTGGTGGGCGATCATCAGCAGCCGCAAACGCCGTTCCGTGCGAGAGGCGCCGGAATTGATCAGTCGCAGCGTGCTGGCGCGGGTCGTCTATTGCGGACTTGGACTTGGAGTATTCTATTTTTTGCTGCTGTATTCCCCGTTTTTTGCGTTCATGGGGATCTTTATCGGCGTCATCAGATCTGTCTGTTTTACGGCGACGCTGATCGCGTGCTTTCTCCTCGGTTACGGGCGCGCCATCGGCATATTGCGCGACGCGCAATTTATGATCGGCATGACGCTTCTCGGCATTATCGTCATTTTCTCGGTTGCCACGTTTTTTCTGATCGGCGGCTTGATGTTTTGCCTCACCGCAGTGGTTGGCTATTCCATCACGGCGAAGAAGGTTCCGTGGAAGACGGTGGCAGCAGTTGTGCTGGTCGCGGGTATTTTGCACGCCGGAAAAGGAGAAATGCGGCAACGCTACTGGGTTGGCATGCTGGCCTACGACCCGACGATTTCAGTCGCGCAGATGCCAACGAGAATGTTCGAGTGGGGCACGGTTGGCGTCCAACAGCTAATGGATAACGAAAAGAGCGTCTCGGTGATTGACCGCGCCGCGCTTTTTCATCTGTTGCTCAGAGTCCAGCGGATTGCGCCCGACGTCGTTCCATACCTTGCCGGCGAATCCTATTTGCTGTTCCCAACGATGCTGATCCCGCGCTTTGTGGAAGCGGGCAAGACCAGCAGCCAGGCGGCGATGCGTTTGCTCAACGTCCGGTTCGGCATTCAGACAGACCAGGCAGCCAATTTCACGTCGATCGGATGGGGACCGGTTCTCGAGGCCTACGCAAACTTCGGCAATATCGGCGCGGTCTTCATCGGGCTGCTTCTGGGACTGTTCGCAGGGATCCTCACGCGGGTCAGCGATCGACAGCTGCCGACATCATTGCCGTCGCTGGTTGCGATTGCGGGCCTTGTTACGATGATCAATCTTGAATCGGATTTCTCCTATCTCATGGTGAATTTTTTCCAGGCCTGTATTGCGCTGCTGATGTTCTACGTAGCGATGCACCCGTTCATGACCGGCAAAAAACGCCGACGGCGTGCGATAACCGCATCTTCGGCGATCATGCCCACGCGGCTCGATGCGCCGCGGATAGATGCGGCGCGCTAGGTCGTACGAGCTTTCGCCGAACCTATCATCGCGCAAATGCGCATATTGCACGTGGTCCCCAGCTATCTTCCCGCCGCTCGATATGGCGGGCCGGTGTTCGCGGTACATCACCTTTGCCGAGCGCTTGCGGCCCGTGGCCACGACATCTCGGTATTCACGACCAATATCGACGGCGATCAGACGAGTGACGTTTCGACAGCGCACCCGGTGATGCGCGACGGCGTTTCCGTCAGCTACTTTTCTTCGCCGGTCATGCGCCGGTTATCATTCGCGCCGGCGATGGCCAATGCAATCGCTCGGCGTATGCACGAATTCGACCTGTTTCATCTCCACACGGTCTTTCAATGGCCAACGACTGTTGCGGCGCGGCACGCTGGGCGCGCCCAAATTCCGTATGTGGTGTCGCCGCGGGGGATGCTGGTTCGGGAACTGATCGCTCGCCGGAACCGCCTGGTGAAGAAGTTCTGGATTGCCGCGCTTGAGCGCAAGAACGTGGAAAGCGCGCGCGCAATTCATGTGACGTCGGGTGTGGAGGAGCGCGAACTTCGACGGTTTGAATGGCGGCTTCCGCATGTCGAAACAATCGCGAACGGCGTTGATGAGCCCGAGCCCATCGACGTTGACCGCGTTTCTGCCGATGTGCGCGCGATCGTCCAAGACGGGCCGTATGTTCTTTTTCTCGGCCGGATCAGTTGGAAGAAGGGGATCGAACGTTTGATCCATGCGGCAAAGGTAGTCGACGACATGCCGCGGCTTGTGGTTGCCGGGCCCGACGACGAAAATCTGGTTCCACAACTCTCCAGACTTGCGCACGATCTCGGCATTGCCGATCGCGTTCGTTTCTTGCCGCGCGTCGTTACTGGAGACGACAAGGAATTCCTTTACGCATCTGCGACCATTTTTGTGTTGCCGTCGGTGTCGGAAAATTTTGGGAATACCGTACTGGAAGCGATGCAGCATGCCCGGCCCGTCGTCGTGACGCCGGACGTTGGTGCAGCGGAGATCGTCAGGATGTCCGGTGGCGGGATAGTCGCGGACGGAGATCCGGTCAAGCTCGGTCAATCTATTCGTGGCGTGCTCGCAAACCCCAATGTGGCGAAGGAAATGGGGGAGGCTGGCCGCCGCCATGTTCGTGCGCATCTGAGCTGGGCGCATGCAGCCGAGCAGATGGAAGCGTTGTATCTGCGCGTGTTGGGCTGAGGACGCTGTGCTCGATCAGATCACGCCGGTCCTGCTGACGTACAACGAAGCGGAGAACATTGGTCGGACGCTGTCAAACCTGTCGTGGGCGCGCGATATCGTGGCGGTTGATAGCGGTAGCACCGATGAAACAGTGGCTATCCTCACACGCCACTCGAATGTGCGAGTGTTCACACATCCGTTCTCAGACCATGCAACGCAATGGCTCTATGCAGTGAACGAGACAAACATCTCGACGCCATGGATCCTTCGTCTCGACGCCGACTATCAGGTCACGCCGGCGCTCGTCGAAGAAATGAAGACGCTCGATCCCGGTGCTACAATCGACGCCTATTCGGTAGATTTCGATTACGCCATCTACTCTCGGCTTTTGCGTGCGTCGCTCTATCCACCCAATACAGTCCTTTTGCGGCGTGGCCGTTTTCGCATTGTCGACAGGGCGCATACCGAAGGCTGGGTAGTCGACGGCCCGGTGGAAAAACTGCGCGCGCGCATCGTTCACGATGATTGGAAGTCGACACGGCGGTGGCTCATGTCCCAGGGCCACTACATGCAGCGTGAGCTCGCGAGGCTTGAAACACATCGATCGGGGGTGCGGGACTGGCTCCGGATGCGGCCGCCGCTCGCGCCGCTTGCCGTGTTTTTCTACTGTCTTTTCGGCAAGGGCCTGATCCTAGACGGCCGGCGAGGGGTGCAGTACGCGCTTCAGCGGGTGGTCGCTGAGGGCGTTCTTGCGCTGATGCTGCTGGAGGCGCGCTTGCGCAAGGCGGCAATGAAGCCGGGCGGCAAATCAGCGTCTGGCGACAAGCACCCGTGATCGTCCTCGGACTGAACGCCTTCCACGCTGACTCCGCGGCCGCATTGCTGCGCGATGGCGTGCTCGTCGCGGCGGCGGAGGAGGAGCGCTTTCGGCGAGTGAAGCATTGGGCGGGATTTCCGTCGCAAGCGATTGCTTACTGCCTTGCGGAAGCCGGCGTGACGTTGGCCGACGTGCATCACGTCGCCGTCAACCAGGACGGCCGTGCCAATTTGTGGCGCAAGATTGGCTTTGTAGCGTCACACCCGAAGCCCGACATGGTTCTGGATCGTCTGCGCCATCGACGGCAACGCAAACGCGTTCCAGAATTGCTTGCGGACGCATTTCCGGGGCAGCAATTCCGCGGTTCGGTCCGCCGTGTCGAACACCACTTCGCGCACCTGTCGTCCGCCTTCCACGTTTCGCCATTTGAGGAAGCCGCGGTTGTTTCCGTCGATGGCTTTGGAGACTTTGCGAGTGCGGCATGGGGCGTGGGCCGCGGCACAACAATCGACATTGCAGGCCAGGTTCATTTCCCGCACTCGCTGGGCATTTTCTACCAGGCCGTGACGCAGTACCTCGGGTTTCCGCACTATGGTGATGAATACAAGGTCATGGGTCTTGCGCCATATGGCTCGCCCTCGTTCGCGGACCAGATGCGAAAGATCGTGCGGCTCAAGGGGGATGGGACCTTTGAGCTTGATCTCGCGTTCTTCAACCATCATCGGCAGCGGACCAGCTTCCAGTGGAGCGGCGGAACGCCCGCTTTTGGCGACCTGTTTTCACCCGCGATGGAGGCTTTGCTCGGGCCACGGCGCCAGCCGGGTGACGAACTCGAGAGCCGACACAAGGACATCGCACGGTCGGCGCAAGCAATGTACGAAGAGGCGTTCTTTCATCTTTTGCGGGCGTTACAGAAGCGGACGAACGCGACCGACCTTGCGTTGGCAGGCGGCTGCGCGATGAACTCGGTCGCGAATGGCAAGGTTCGGCGCATGACGCCGTTCCGGCGCGTTTATGTTCAGGCCGCCGCGGGGGATGCAGGGGGCGCCATCGGCGCGGCGTTCGGCGTCTGGCACAAGCTCGGCGGCGCGCGCACGTTCGTTATGGACCACGCGAATTGGGGTCCGCAATTCACGCGCGATGAGATACAGGCAGTGCTCGCTGCCGAACGGCCGCGCCTTGCTGCCGCAAACTGCACGGTTGCAACCGTTGACGACGAAGCCGAGCTGTGCCGGAAGACCGCCGAGGAAATTGCGGCGGGTCGGATCGTCGGCTGGTTTCAGGGACGTATGGAATGGGGCCCGCGCGCGCTCGGGAATCGTTCGATCCTCTGCGACCCACGGCGTACGGATGTGCAGGCTCTGCTCAATGCAAAAATCAAGCGACGTGAATCGTTTCGGCCATTTGCACCATCTGTTCTCGAGGAAGCGGTCGATGAATGGTTTGAGGAGAACGGGGCGGTGCCCTTCATGACGGAGGTTTTCCAAATCCGGGAAAATAACCGTGCCCGGATTCCGGCAGTCACGCATGTCGACGGCTCGGGCCGGCCTCAGACAGTTTCCCGTCGCGCCAACCCGAGATTCCACCGGCTGATCGAGGCGTTTCGCGACCTGACGCAGGTTCCGATGGTCCTGAACACCTCGTTCAACGAGAACGAGCCCGTCGTATGCAGGCCGCAAGAGGCACTCGATTGCTTCCTTCGAACGCAGATGGATCTGCTGGTGATCGGCAGCACCATGATTTCGCGCGGTCTGTCGGGCGCTGCGTAGGCAACTTCGTCGTTGCCCTTCGTCCCATGCGTATCACGATCATTCTCGGCCCGTTTTTGCCAGTGCCCCCAGTGATGGGCGGTGCTGTCGAGAAAGTGCAAATGTCGCTCGCGCAAGCCTATCGCAGCGCGGGGCACGACGTTGCCATCATCTCCAGACGTTACGCGGACTTTCCCGCCGCAGAAGAGGTAGACGGTATCAAGCATTTGCGTATCCCGTCATTCGATCGATCCCTGTCCTTGCCGGTCAATCTGCTCAAGGATTTTGGCTACGCATTGCGGGCTGCGCGCGCATTGCCCGCGTCCGATATCACCGTGACGAATTCCTTTTCGCTGCCACTGGTTCTGCCGCGTGCGGTCGCCGGCAAGATCTATGTTCACGTCGCCCGCTTTCCGAAGCGGCAGATGATGCTGTACCAGCGCGCCGACAGGTTACAGGCAGTTTCAAAAGTTGTGGCGGACGCGATTGTCGATCAGACGCCCGCACTCGGAGATCGCGTCGTGACAATTGGCAATCCTGTAGCCGAAGACTTTTTCTCCGCGGACGAGGAAACGCCCCGGGAAAAAACCGTGCTTTATGTCGGACGGCTTGCGAAGGAAAAAGGGATCGAACTGTTGCTGCGGGCATTTTCGATTGCTGCGGCGAATGGCTTGGAAGGCTGGAAACTCCGCATCGTCGGCCCGCACGAGGTCACAGCAGGTGGTGATGGAGTAAGCTATGTTGCCGAGTTGAAGCTGCTGGCACAGCGCTTGGGAATTGCCTGCGAGTTCACCGGCCCAATCTTCGATGCCGGAATGCTGGCAAAAGCGTATCGTTCAGCGGCGGTCTTCGTATATCCCAGCCTGGCCGAGCACGGGGAAGCCTCACCCCTTGCTCCGCTCGAGGCGATGGCCTCCGGCTGCCCCACGGTTGTTTCCGACCTTCGATGCTTCGACGACTTTCTGAAGCCGGAAGTAAGCGGAATCGCGTTTGGTCATCGCGGCCCTGGTGCGGAACGCAGTCTTGCCGATCAGCTGCGGCGACTGGTGCTGTCATCCGACTTGCGCCAAAAAATTGCTACTCAGGGGCAAGAGTCCGCGCGTCACTTCCGTGTCGAGGCCATTGCATCCCGGATGCTAGCGGATTTCGAGCACTTGCTCGCGGCGCAGCCGGCGTCTACGAACTGACGAGTCGCGAAAGGCTGGCAAATGCATCTTGAAAAGCGGGTCCTTGTAACCGGGGGCGCGGGCTTTCTGGGCTCGCATTTGTGCGAACGCCTTGTCGCCGAAGGCGCCGACGTGATCTGCGTCGACAATTTCTTCACAGGTGCGCGGCGCAACATCGATCACCTGTTGAATCTCAAGAATTTCGATCTCGTCCGCCACGATGTGACCTTTCCGCTCTACGTCGAGGTCGACCACATCTACAATCTCGCGTGTCCTGCGTCCCCGATTCACTATCAGCACGATCCGGTGCAAACGACAAAAACCAGCGTGCATGGCGCGATCAATATGCTGGGCCTCGCGAAGCGTTTGCGAGCCCGCATTCTGCAGGCGTCCACGTCCGAGGTGTACGGCGATCCGGACGAGCATCCGCAAACGGAAGGCTACTGGGGCCACGTCAATCCGATCGGTCCACGCTCGTGCTACGACGAGGGCAAGCGCTGCGCGGAAACGTTGTTCTTCGACTACTGGCGCCAGCATCATCTGAACATCAAGGTTGCGCGGATATTCAATACCTATGGTCCGCGCATGCATCCGAACGATGGGCGTGTGGTCTCCAACTTCATCGTGCAGGCGTTGCTCGGACGCGACATCACAATTTACGGCGATGGCGCGCAGACGCGCTCGTTTTGCTACGTCGATGACCTGATAGAAGGCCTGCTACGCCTGATGCGGACGTCCGACGATGTTACGGGTCCGATCAACCTTGGGAATCCAAAGGAATTCTCCATAACGGAGCTTGCCTCGACTGTGATCGATCTGACGGGGTCGCGGTCGCGCATCGTGCAGCGGCCACGGCCGCAGGATGATCCCCACCAACGCCGCCCCGATATTTCGAAGGCCAGCGAAACACTGTCATGGTCTCCGAAGACGCAACTTCGTGACGGACTGACGAAGACGATCTCGTACTTCGAGCAGTTGCTGAAAGATGACGGCGTGCGCGCGGTGATCGCGAATGGCATGGCGGGCTAGCGTTCCGCACATCGCGTCGGAACGAAAAATCGCCGGGCATGCCCGGCGATTTTCATTTTCGGAAGACGTTGCCGATGCAGCTATTGCGCGCCCCGCAACACGTGATAGCTCAGCGCGCCTGGATCGGTAAGGTCGGGCACTTGCCAGCCATTGATATCGTACTCGGCCATGCATTGCTCGGCGAAGCCTTTGAATTTCTCGGCGTTGCCTGAGGCCATCGCGCCGAACAGGCAGTAGCGGCGGATTTCCTCCGTCGAACCGCCGTAGTTGATCTCGTAGAGTTCGTGCCGCCCGCCGAACTCGCTCGCGAGACAATCCCACAACAGCTTGAGCAGCTTGACGCGTTCCTCGGCTTTGTAGCCGTTGGAACCGCGCAGGTATTGGTCGAGGTACGGCCGGATTTCCGGATTTTTGAAATCGCGGGCGTGGCTGTTGAGGTAGATCAGCCCGGAAGCGACCGTCTGCTCGATCAGATATTTGACGCGCGTGTAAGCCATCGTCGCGATGATCTGGTACGCGTTACCGGGATCCATGTTCGGTAACACATAATCGCCGATCCAGGGCTTGGGATCGCGCACCATCGCGTCCGACAAGCCCCAGAACAGGTTGCGCCACGCGATTACCTCGCCGACGTTCGCTTGCACGCCGCGATAATCCTTGGTGCCGGCGGCTTCGGTGGCTTTCAGCAGCAGACCCGAAATGAAGTCGAGCTTCACCGCGAGACGAGTGCAGCCATGCACGACGAAGCGCGGGAGAAAGCCCGTGCGCGGGAAGAAGTTGTTCGCCTTCTCGATGTCACCGTAGACAAACACGTTCTCCCAAGGCACCAGCACCTTGTCGAGAATGAATACCGCGTCGTTCTCGTCGATGCGGCTCGACAACGGATAGTCAAACGGCGAGCCCATGGCGGTCGCGCTCATCTCGTACGATGTGCGGCAGATGAACTTCACGCCTGGCGCGTTGGTTGGGATCATGAAGACGACAGCGAACTTCTTGTCCTGCACCGGCATCAGCCCGTGGTGCGCAACGAAGGTGTAGTTGGTCAGCACCGAGCCGGTTGCGACGACTTTCGCGCCGGAGACGACGATGCCCGCATCGGTCTCCTTCTCCACGTGACAGCAAACGTCGCTCACCTCGTTCGGTGGGCGATCGCGGTCGATTGGCGGATGGATGATTGCGTGATTGATGAACGGCACGCGCTCCTGCGAGAACTTGTACCAGCGCTTCGCGTTCTCCTGGTACGGGTCATAGAAGTCGGAGTTGGCGCCGAGCGTCCCGAGGAATGCCGCTTTGTAGTCTGGCGAACGGCCCATCCAGCCGTAGGTGATCTTCGCCCATTCCGCGATCGCGTCGCGGCCGGCGACAAGTTCCTTGAGATTTTTCGGCGCCTTGAAGAAAGCGTGCGTCATGCCGCCGTTGCCGGTGTCGGTTGGCAACAGGAGCTTGTCCTTGCGTTTGGGATCATGCAGCGCGTCGTAGAGCCGAGCCACCATCCGCGCCGTGTTGCGAAACGCGGGATGCTCGGTGACGTCCTTCACACGCTCGCCGTAGATATAGACCTCGCGCCCGTCGCGCAGAGACTCGATGTACTCGTTGCCATTTTGCGGGCGCGACACCTTGGCTTTGCCGATGTTCTCCGGCTGCCGTGCAAACTCGGCCTTTTCGCTGTCGCTCGCTGCCTTTGACTTCGCCGGCTTCGCCATCGTGCTCCTCCCTGACGCCCGCCTCTGTTCGGTATGCGAACGTATGTGCGGTTTGCGAACGGAACGATACGGAGCAGCCCCTGTGCTGACAAGAGATGCTCAGCGCCGCACGAGCGGCTGCGGCGCAGGCGCGATCGTCACAGTGGACGGGAATTGGATGCGAAGTGGAACGCGACAGCGCTACTGATGCGCACCTGGATCGGGAATCGCGCGCGCGGCGACGAGCCTGTTCCAGATGAACAGCACCACCACGGCGCCGACGATCGCGCCGATGATGCCTGCGCCTTGATCGGGCCGATACCACCCCACCGTTTGGCCTATGAACGTGGCCAGAAATGCGCCGACGATTCCGAGCACGGTCGTCACGATGAACCCGGAGGGCAGGTTGGGGCCGGGCGCGATGAAGCGCGCCACGATGCCGGCGAGAAATCCGATCAGGATGATCCAGAGAAAACCCATGTGTGCCTCCCGATGCTTCAGCCGCGATGGCGCAGCCGCATCACCCAACCCGATGCCCGTGTCGTTACAGCAATCGCGAAATTTCGTGGTCGCTGGGCAGCCGCCCGTTTGGCGTGAGGCCGTCGACGAGTTGCGGAAGATATTCGCTGAGGCCGGACAACAACTCCACGCGCGACAATCCCGCTTGCTCTGCAAGCGAATTGACCGTGTCGTCACCAATAGCGTCTTCGAGGTCGCGTGACGAAATTTGCTTGTTCGGCCCGGTCCCGACCCACGACTTCGCAACGTCACCGTGACCCGCCTGCTCGAATTGCTTGAGCAGATCCGCCAAGCCACCTGACAGCACGCTGCCAGCAGCGCCGCCAGTCAACAGACCGCCGAGTCCGCCTAACCCGCCCGGGAGGAGATTGCCGAGCCCGCCAAGACCGCCGTCATTTGAGGCCGTTCTGGTGTCGTGCGGTAAGGGCGTAGGCTGCTGTTGAGGGATTCGGCCGGGCTCGGCCGGGGCGGCGTTCGGCTGAGTTGCCGTGATCTTCTTGAATGCCTTGTAGGCGAGAAGGCCCAGCAAAGCCATCGTGATCGGAGACATGCCCCCGCTTCCGGGCTGTTTTTGGCCCCGTGGGCCGTTCTGCATGCCGTTGAGAACGTCGAGCAAGCCCATGGTTGCCTCCTGTGACGCAAATTTTCACACCACAGGTAACGACGGCAGCGTGTCGGCGGCATGGCGCGCCGGACGAATGAACCGTTCAATTCTCTGTGTGTTATCGCACCGCCGTCACTGCGGGATCACGATCTCGCTCGAATGTAGGGAACAGCTCTAACGGCCCGGTTTTTCAGGCAGGAGGACCAGCATGAGTATTTTCGGCAAGATCATGTCAGTAATTTTCGGCTCCGCAAGCGCGGCACCGGCAGGCGGTCCCGCGGGGGGCGCCGCAGCTACACCTGGGGCTGCTTCATCCGGAGGTGGCAGCGCTGCAACCGCGACGATGAGCCAGGTCGATGTGGCCGCGGTGCTCACCGCGCTCGCGGCGAAGAGCAAGGAAAAACTCGACTGGCGTAAGTCCATCGTCGATCTGATGAAGTTGCTCGGGCTCGACAGCAGCCTTACCGCGCGCAAGGAGCTCGCCAAGGAACTGCATTACACGGGCGACACCAACGACTCGGCGACCATGAACATCTGGCTGCACAAGCAGGTGATGCAGAAGCTCGCCGAGAACGGCGGCAAAGTTCCGGACGATCTGAAACACTAGCGTTTCTCCGCGTTGCGTTGGGGGCGACAAGCCCAGCCCAAGGGAGAATGCAGATGAAAACGATCGCTATCGCAGCGCTTCTCATATTCACGTCGGGGAGCGCATTTGCCGCGACTTGCAACGAAGATGCGGCCTCAAAGAAGCTCGCCGGCGCAGCGCTGACGAGTTTCATGAAGAAGTGTCAGACGGATGCCAAGACAACCTGTGACGCGTCCGCCAAGGACAAGAAACTCGCAGGTGCGGCGATGACGAGCTTCACCAAGAAGTGCGTCACCGACGCCGTCGGCACGAAGTAGGTCGAGGCTGACGCAAGGCTCTTTGCGAATGTCGGGCGCGTTAGGCTGGCGCGCCCGCTTGCGATATCTGTTCGCTGATGCGCCTGAGTTGCGGCAGGAATTGCGCGCGCATCTCGTTGCGCGTCGTCCGCGTGGCGTGCGTCGACAGGTTGATGGCGCCAATCGCCTGGCTTTCGCGATCGACGATGGGTACGGAAATCGAGCGCAACCCGCGCTCAAGCTCCTCGTCCACGATCGAGAATCCCTGCTCCCGGTCCGCACGGACGCGATCGAACAACGCCTGCAAATCGGTGATCGTGTAGGGCGTGTATGGCTCGACGCGCAGCGATTGCAGGCGCCGCCACACCTCGGCGTCGTCCAGGAAGCCGAGCTGTGCACGGCCCATCGCTGTGTGGAAGGCGGGCAGCCGGCTGCCAACCGACAATGCCGTCGACATGATGCGCCGCGCTTGGATGCGCGCGACAAACACGATCTCGGTGTCTTGCAGGATCGATCCTGAGCAGGTTTCGCCGAGCCGCTCGCTCAAGTCCCGCATCAATGGCAGCGCGCGGTCGACCCAGTTCTGACCGGTCAGATAGGCGAAGCCGAGATCGAGCACGCGCGGCGTCAGCGAGAACGCACGCCCGTCCTGGGCGACGAAGCCGAGCTGCGTCAGCGTGCGCAGTACGCGGCGCGCGGTTGCGCGTGAAAGATCTGCCACGTCCGCAGCTTCCGACAGCGTCATTGTCGGACGCTGCCGACCAAACGCGCCAAGCACGGCGAGGCCCTTGGCAAGCGTCGTCATGAACTCCTTGTCTTGCTGATCGTACGGGCGGTGCGACAACGTTTTCATGCGCGCGTTGGGCCGTTGACTCCGAGGGGGCGCTATTCAAGACTTGTCGATAAGCGAACGTACGTTCGAATATCGAACAGAATTGCCGGGATGGTCAAGGATTCCGAAGTGTCGGCGTTCTCGCGCCGCGCGCGAGGTGAGGCCAAACCCGCCGCCAACAGTTCACGGGAGGACTCCATGGCTCACGTCACCCATCGCGGACTTGATCGCCGCACCTTGCTGAAAGCTTCCGCCGCCGCCAGCGCCGCGGTCGCGACCGGAACTGTTTCGATGCCCGCCATCGCACAGGCGCGGCCGATCAAGCTCGGCTACGTCAGCCCGCAGACCGGGCCGCTCGCCGGCTTCGCGGAAGCTGACAACTTCATCATCTCGAATTTCCGCGAGGCGACCAAAGGCGGCATCAAGGTCGGCAACGCGACCGTGCCCGTCGAGGTCGTGGTCAAGGACAGCCAGTCCAACCCGAATCGTGCCGCGCAAGTCGCGAAGGACCTGATCGTTCAGGACAAGATCGATCTGATGCTGGTGGCTTCGACGCCGGAGACGACCAATCCGGTGTCGACGCAGTGCGAGATCGAAGAAATGCCGTGCATCTCATCGGTCGCACCCTGGCAGCCGTGGTTCATCGGCCAGCAGGCGAACCCCGGCGGCGGCCCGCCGGCGTGGAAGCCGTTCAACAACACCTATCACTTCTTCTGGGGGCTTGAGGACATCATCGCGGTCTTCACTAACATGTGGAGCCAGGTCGCAACCAACAAGTCTGTTGGCGGGCTATTCCCGAACGATGGCGATGGCAACGCGTGGGGCGACAAGGTCGTTGGCTTTCCGCCGGTTCTCGACAAGGCCGGCTACAAGCTCACCGATCCCGGCCGCTACCAGAACCTTACCGACAACTTCTCGGCGCAGATCAATGCGTTCAAGGGCGCGCAGTGCGAGATCGTGACCGGCGTTGTGATCCCGCCGGACTTCACCACGTTCTGGAAGCAGGCGATGCAGCAAGGCTTCAAGCCGAAGATTGCATCCATCGGCAAGGCGATCCTGTTTCCGGTCTCGGTCGAAGCGCTCGGCCGCGACGGTAACAACCTCTCGTCGGAAGTGTGGTGGTCGCCAAGCCATCCGTTCAAGTCTTCGCTCACCGGCATGAGCGCAAAGGATCTCGCCGGCGCCTACGAGAACGCGACCAAGAAGCAGTGGACGCAGCCGATTGGCTTTGTGCACGCGCTCTTCGAAGTCGCGACCGACGCGCTCAAGCGCACGCAGGACCGCAACGCCAAGGCGATCGTCAACGCCATCGCCGCGACCAATTTAGATACGGTCGTCGGCAGGGTGCAGTGGAACGGCGCCAATCTGCCGCCGTTCGCCGCCAAGAACGTCGCAAAAACGCCGCTTGTTGGCGGGCAGTGGCGCATCAAGGATGGCAACAAGTACGAGATCGTGATTACAGACAACAAGACCGCGCCGAATATCCCGGTTGCCGGAAAAATGGAGTCGATCGCGTAGGCGTTCGTCGCAGTTCTACGCGGGCGGCGTGCTGCCATCCCGCGAATTCTCCTCGGCGGCTGCATTTGCCTGAACAGGCGATGCAGCCGTTGTCTTCATCCCCTGTGCCGATCATGCTCCCGCGATGTTGCTCGAGATCACGGGCCTTTCGAAGGCGTTCGGTTCGGTTGTCGCTGCCGACGGCCTCGACCTATCGGTCGCAGAAGGCGAGGCGCTCGGTATTATTGGGCCGAACGGAGCGGGCAAGACCACGCTGTTCAATCTGATCGCGGGCGGCATTGCGCCAGATCGCGGCGCGATTCGGCTGAGCGGCCGCGATATCACCGGCGACAAGCCGCATACACGCTGCGTCTCGGGCATCGGCCGCTCATACCAGATCCCTCGGCCGTTCGAAAATCTCACCGTGTTCGAGAACCTGCTTGTCGGCGCTGTCCACGGCCGCAAGCTCGGCGAGCGCGACGCCGCTCCTTCATGCGGCGAAATTCTCGAACGCACGCACTTGATCGCACGTGCCAACACGCCCGCTGGCACGCTCACGCTGCTGGAACGCAAGCGGCTCGAGATGGCGCGCGCGCTCGCAACCGGACCGAAGCTGTTACTGCTCGACGAGATCGCCGGCGGATTGACGGAAGGGGAATGCGCGGAGCTCGTGGAAACGATCCGTGGCGTGCACCGTGCAGGCACGACGATCATCTGGATCGAGCATATTGTGCATGCCCTGCTGGCGGTCGTTGGCCGGTTGATCGTGCTCAACTTCGGCCGCAAGGTCGCCGAAGGCGACCCGCAGACCGTGATGAACTCGCCCGACGTACGGCAAATCTATATCGGCATGACGGCCTGACGTGTTGCTCGAAACCCGCAACCTCACGGCGCACTACGGCGACTTCCAGGCACTCTATGGCGTCGATACGAGTCTTGCAGCTGGCGAGACTATCGCGATCATCGGCTCCAATGGCGCCGGCAAGTCGACATATCTGAAATCCATCGTCGGACTCATTCCATCCAGGTCCGATAGCGTCATGTTCGACGGCCGCCCGATTGGCGCACTGCCTGCTGCCGGCATCGTAAAGCTGGGCATCGCGCTGGTGCCTGAGGGCCGGCGGCTGTTTCCTTCGCTAAGCGTTGAAGAGAACCTCCGGATTGGGACCTATGCGCGCGCGAGCGGTGAATATTGGACGCTTGCGCGTGTGTACGAGTTGTTTCCGGTTCTGCGGGAGCGGCGCGACACGCCGAGCCAGAATCTGTCCGGCGGACAGCAGCAAATGGCGGCGATCGGCCGCGCACTGATGTCTAACCCGCGCGTGCTGCTCTGCGACGAGATAAGCCTCGGGCTTGCGCCGATCGTCATCCGCGACATCTACGCGGCGCTGCCGCGGATTACCGAGAGCGGCGCGAGCATAATTCTGGTGGAGCAGGACATCGTGCAGGCGATGAAGGCCGCCAACCGCGTCTACTGTTTCCAGGAAGGCCGTGTTTCCCTCGAGGGCCGCCCTTCCGAACTGTCGCGCGAGCAAATCCACACGGCCTATTTCGGATCGTGACATGACGGCATGGGCCAACACGATTGTTCAAGGAGTTTTGCTCGGCGGTCTGTACGCGCTGTTTGCGGCCGGACTGTCGCTGATCTTCGGCATCATGCGACTCGTGAACCTCGCGCATGGCGACCTGATCGTGCTTGCGGCGTTTGCGATTCTTGCGGTCGGAACATGGCTGAAGCTCGACCCGTTCCTCGCGGCGTTGCTGGCCGTGCCGTTGATGTTCGCAGCAGGATTCATGCTCCAGCATGTGCTGCTCAACCGCACGCTCGGACGCGATCTGCTGCCCCCGTTGCTGGTGACGTTCGGCCTTTCGATCATCATCGAGAACGGCCTCCTAGAGGTCTTTACCGCCGACAGCCAGCGGCTGCGCACGGGCACGGTCGAAACCGCATCGATCAGTCTTGGCGGCGGAGTTGCGATCGGCGTGGTGCCGCTGATGACGCTCGCGTCGGCTGTCGCGGTCATTCTGGCACTCAACGCTCTATTTTATCGGACGTCGCTCGGCCGCGCGTTCCGCGCGACATCGGACGACCTCGAGGTTGCTCAGCTTATGGGCATCGACCACCGCCGGATTTTTGCAACCGCGATGGGCGTTGCGTGCGTGGTTGCAACAATTGCGGCGCTCTATCTCGGCATGCGTGCGAATTTCGACCCGACCATCGGCCCCGCGCGGCTGATCTACGCGTTCGAGGCCGTGATCATCGGCGGGCTCGGCAGCCTGTGGGGCACGCTAGCCGGTGGCATCATCATCGGGCTTGCACAAACTGTCGGCGCGCAGATCGATCCGGAGTGGCAAATATTGGCCGGCCACGTCGCGTTTCTCGTCGTGCTCGTTCTAAGGCCGCGCGGACTGTTTCCGCGCGCGATGGATTGACGATGACGCTCCCGGAAAGCCCGCCGCACACGCAGCGCTATGTGATTGCAACCGGCGTTTCGCACGGTCTGACAGCGGCAAGCGTCGCTTTGATCCTTGTTCTGGCGGCTCTTCCGGCTTTTGCGGCTCGCGGGCTGCTGCAAGATCTGATCTTCGTTTTCTACATGCTGGCGCTGGCGCAGTGCTGGAACCTGCTCGCGGGTTACGCCGGACTCGTTTCCGTCGGCCAGCAGGCGTTCGTCGGGCTCGGCGGCTATCTCCTGTTCGCGCTGACGATTGGCGCGAACCTCGATCCGCTCGTTGCAATTGTGCTCGCGGGAATTCTGGCTGCGATCTTCGCGATACCAACTGCGTTCGTGGTATTCCGGCTCCGCGGCGCATATTTCGCGATCGGAACCTGGGTTGTGGCCGAGGTCTATCGCCTCGTGTTTGCGCAGTTCAAACAGCTCGGTGGCGGCACCGGAATGTCGCTGCCCCCATCGGTAACGAACGGCATTGTCGGCATCGAATGGGTGAAAACCGCCTTCGATCTCCGAACACCGGCCGCCCGTGATGTCATTACGTACTGGATCGCGCTCGCGCTCGGCGCAGGCGCCACTGCGCTCGTCTATCTCGTGCTGCGCTCGCGCCACGGGCTCGCGCTGTTCGCCATCCGCGATTCCGAGGAGACGGCCGAGAGCGTTGGGGTCGACAATCTGCGCACCAAGATCGGCGTATATGTGCTGGTCGGCGCCGCAACCGGGATGATCGGAGCGCTGATCTATCTTCAGAAGGCGCGTATTTCGCCGGATTCGGCCTTTGCCGTTCTGGACTGGACCGCCTACGTGATCTTCATCGTGGTCATCGGTGGCATCGGGACGATAGAGGGGCCAATCCTCGGTGTGATCGTGTTTTTTCTGATGCAGCGCTATCTCGCGGACTACGGCACGCTGTACCTCATCCTGCTCGGCGCGCTCGCGATTGCCGTGATGCTGTTCGCGCCGAAGGGCATCTGGGGATACCTGTCGCAACGTTACGGATGGACGTTGTTCCCGCTACGACGAAAGCTGATCCGCAGCGCGTGATCTTGCTCACATGACATCGGTGCCGCCGTCGATCGGGATCAGCGCGCCGGTGATGTAGCTCGACGCGGGGGAGGCCAGCAGCAGCGCCAGCCCCTTGATCTCGTCGGTATGGGCCAGCCGGCCCATCGGCACTGTGGCCGCGAACTTCTTCGCTGCGTCCGGGTCGCGCATACGGCCGCCGGCGATATTCGTTACAAATGGCCCCGGCGCGATTCCGTTCACACGCACGTTGAACGGACCGAGCTCCAGCGCGAGCAGGCGCACCAGATGGGCCACGGCCGCCTTGGTCGCGTGATAGGCGTGGCCGGGCAGCGGCGAGACTTTCAGCGCGGCGATCGATGCTGTGCAGACGATCGACCCCTGCCGGCGCTTCTTCATGTGCGTCGCCGCTGCCTGCATGGTCGCAAACGTGCCGGTGAGGTTGACGCGCAACGCGCGGTCCCACACCTCATAGTCCACGTTCTCGATCTGCCCTTGCGGGGTGCCGAAACCTGGGCCCGAGGTGACGCCGGCATTGGCGAACACCGTGTCGATTTTTCCATAACGCGCGACGATATCATCAAGCGTGGCATGTACGGCTTTCACATCGCCAATATCGAGAGCCTTGGCCTCCGCCTCGGCATGATTGCTGCCAGCGCGGAGCTTGCCGCACTCGCGTTCGAGACCAGCTGCATCGACGTCGGCCATCACGACGCGGGCGCCGTTCTCTGCGAGCACGGTCGACATCGCGAGGCCGAGCCCGCTCGCGGCGCCGGTCACCAGCACCACGTTGTCCTTCACATCGAAAATATTGCTGACGCTCATGCGAGGGCTCGCTATGACATCTTTTCGGGGGCCAGCCAGGGGTGCGACCTTCGGAATTCATCCTGAAAAGCCTGAATGGCCGCATCCTCGCGCAGGATCATCGATAGTTCGTCGAGACCCTCAAGAAACGCCATCCGTCGCGTTGCATCCATCTCGAACGATAGCCTGTTGCCGCGTGGTGTTGCGATCACGCACTTTTCGAGATCGACGGTAACGTGAGGCTCGACGTCCTGCATGCCGAGCTCGCCGGACAGCGTTTTCACGTCGTGCTCGGCCATTTCGATCGCGACCAGCCCGCTCTTGAACGCGTTCTCGAAGAAGATTTCGCCAAAGCTCGGCGCGATCACGCAGCCGATGCCATAGCGTTGCAAGCACCACACCGCGATCTCGCGCGAACTGCCACAGGCGAAGTTCTTGCCCGCGACCAGCACGCGCGCGTTGCGAAAGCGTGGCGTGTTCAACACGAACGCCGGGTTGTCGCTGCCGTCGGCACGATAGCGCCACGGCGCGAACAGGCCGCGCGCGAAGTCCGCCTTCACCGTCTTGTAGAGCTCGCCCGGGCTGATGATGTCGGTCGTGATGTTGTCGACCGTCAGCGGGGCCGCGGTGCCTGCTATGCGCGCGATCTTGTCCATCACAGGCTCATAGATATTTGCGGACGTCGGTGATGTGGCCGGCAAGCGCTGCTGCCGCGACCATCGCCGGGCTTGCAAGATGCGTGCGCGCGCGTGGGCCCTGGCGGTTCTCGAAGTTCCGGTTCGAAGTCGAGATGCAACGTTTCCCCGGCGGGACGACGTCCTCGTTTGCCGCTACGCACAGCGAGCAACCCGAACTGTGCCACTCGAAGCCTGCGTCCATGAAAATCCGGTCGAGGCCCGCGGCTTCGGCGGCCGCCTTCACTTGCATCGAGCCCGGCACCACCATCGCGCGCACGCCGGGTGCGACCTTGCGGCCACGCACGACCTCCGCAGCGCTCGAAATATCGGAGAGCCGGCTGTTGGTGCACGACCCGATGAAGGCAAAGTCGATTGGCGTCCCGGAAATCGGTTTGCCGGGGGTGAGGCCCATGTATGTCAGCGTGCGCGTGAGCGTGTCGGCAGTCTCGCGGTCGGGAGGCCGGGCAGGATCGGGTACGGCGTCTCCGATGCCGACCACGCTCTGTGGCGACATCCCCCAAGTGACCTGCGGTTCGATACTTGCGGCATCGACGGAAAGCTCCAGGTCGAACGGAGCGTTTTCATCGGTCGGCAGCCCTCGCCATTCCTTCGCGGCTGCATCCCACTGCGCACCTTTCGGGGCCAGCGGGCGCTGGGCGACATAGGCGAGCGTCGCTTCGTCCGGCGCGACAAAGCCTGCGCGCGCACCGAACTCGATCGACATGTTACAGATCGTCATGCGGCCCTCGACCGGCAGGGCACGAATGGCATCCCCTGCGTATTCGATCGCATAGCCGTTGCCGCCGGCAGCTCCGAATTTTCCGATGAGATGGAGGATCAGATCCTTGGCATAGATGCCTTTGCCGATGCGCCCGGAAAAATCGATCCGCATCGTCTTCGGCTTGCGGATAATGAGCGTCTGCGCCGCCAGCACCTGCTGTACTTCGGTGGTGCCGATGCCCCAGGCCCATGCACCAACGCCGCCACAGGTTGCAGTGTGGCTGTCGCCGCAGACGAGGGTAAGGCCCGGCAGTGCGATACCCATTTCCGGCGCGACCACATGCGCGATGCCTTGGCGGGGATCCTCAACGTCGAACAGGCGGATGCCGGCTTCCGTACAATTCTTTTGCAACAGCGATAGCCGCTCAATGCCTGGCGCAAAGGTCCGCGCGGTGCGGCCCGGCCGCGTCGAGACCATATGGTCCATCACAGCGAAAGTCAGTTCGGGGTTGCGCACGCGCCGTCCGGCCATGCGCAGGCCTTCGAACGCTTCCGCGCTCGTGCCTTCGTGCACCATGTGGCGATCGATGTGGATGAGGGCGCGCCCGCCGCCCGTGTCCCGCACGACGTGGCTCGCCCACAGCTTGTCGAAGAACGTGCGGGGCGTCATGCAGTTTCCGGTCCTGCCTCGCAGCTTGGCAACGCGCTATCATCGCGGCCACGCGGCTAACAAGCAACATGCCGTAGGGAGATGGACTATGCAGCGAACGGCATTGGTGACAGGCGGCGGGCGGGGGATCGGTGCGGAAACCTGTCGTGCTTTGGGGCAGCAGGGCATGAAAGTCGCTGTCGCGGACATCAATGTTGGGAATGCGCGCACAGTTGCCGCCGGTATTTCCGGCGCGCAGGCATTTGCGGTGGATGTGTCGGACGAAGGGGCGGTGCAAAAGCTGTTTGACGACGTCGAAGCTGCGATGGGTCCTGTCGGCGTGCTGGTGTGCGCTGCGGGTGGGCCGTTCCTCCAGCAGGGCGTGAAGGTCAAGCTTTCCGAGACGCCTCTCGACAACTGGGTGAGGACTGAGGCGCTGAACGGCCGCGGCACATTTCTGTGCGTTCGCGAGTTCCTGCGCCGGCGCGGCAAAACGCCGGTCGCCGACGGGCGCATTGTCAACATTGCTTCAATGGCGGCGCTGCGGGCGAACCTCTCGACGGGCGTGTCATACGGCGCGGCGAAATCGGCCGTGATCAATCTTACCCGCCATGCCGCCATGGAGGGGGCAGAGATGGGCATCACCGCGAACGCAATCTGTCCCGGGCTGATCGACACACCCGCGGTGCGCGCAAATTCGACAGCGGAGCAGATCGTGGAAATGTCGAAACCGATCCCTGTGGGTCGCATCGGCCAGCCGGGTGATATCGCGGCGACCGTTGCGTTCCTTGTGTCGCCCGCGGCGAGTTACCTGACCGGCTGCACCATCGAGGTGAATGGCGGCATGCGGATGGCTTAGGCGCGCAGCGCGCTGATGTTGAAGGCCTTCACCGGACGGTGAAGGCCTTTCAATGTGAGCTCGCCGGCTGGCTCGATGGCGGCGAGGTTTTCCACTGCAAGCTGCACCTTCGGGTCGATCAGGATTTGGCCGTCCAATGCCTCGCTGCACAAACGCGCGGCGAGGTTCACGACCGTACCGATGGCCGAATAATCGAAGCGCCCTTCGAAACCGATGCGGCCGAGCGTGGCGTAGCCGTGCGCGATACCCATGCCGAAACCGAGGTCGTGGCCGTGCTTGCGCCAGCCCTGCGCCATTTGGGTCACGGTTTCGCGCATCTCGACGGCCATTTTTACGGCGCGCACGGACGGGTCGGGGCAGCGGAGCGGGTCGTTGAACAGCACCATGACCCCGTCGCCCATAAAGCGGTCGAGTGTGCCTTCGTGCTTGTGGATGAGCGTGCCGACGCCCGAATGATACTCCCGCAAAACCGCCATCACTTCTTCCGGCTCCGCGGTCTCCGCGAAGGCGGTAAAGCCCCGCAGATCACAGAACACCACGGTGATGTCGCGGCGATGGCTATCGAGCACTTTCTCGTTGCCTTCGGTGAGAATGAGCTCGGCGATCTGGGGCGCGAGAAAGCGCTTGAGCAGGCTCGCGCGCTCGATCTGCGTGAGCTGTTCGGCGACGCGCTGCTCCAGCGTCTTGTTCCAGGTCGACAGGTCGGCGGCTTGCGCCGCGACCTTGTCGTGCAACTCCTTTGCGCGCAGCATCGACTTCACGCGCGCGACCAGCGACGTCTGATCGACGGGCTTGGTGAGATATTCGTCCGCACCCGCTTCAAGGCCCGCAACCACGTCTTTGGTGTCGGCCTTGGCGGTGACGAGCACGATCGGCGTGTAGGGCAGGGACGCGTCAGCCTTGATGCGCTTCGTCGCCTCGATGCCGTCCATCTTGGGCATCATCACATCGAGCAGGATCAGATCAGGCAGCGATTTTTTCGTCGCCTCGATGCACTCCTCGCCATCGGCTGCCTGGATCAAGTCGTAGCCGTGCTGGGTCAGCCGCGTCACCAGGATGTCGCGGTTGGTCTCGTTATCGTCGACGATGAGAATGCGTGGCGGTGAATGCATGATACCAAAACGCAGGCTGGAATGCTTGGCGTGTCAGACGAGGAACTCGCGCACCTTGGCGAGCAGCTGGCGCGGACTATAAGGCTTGGTGACATAGGCGTCGCAACCTGCGGCGCGCGCCTTGCCCTCGTCGCCCGAGAGCGCATACGAGGTGACGACGATGATCGGGATCGATTTGGTGCCGGGATCGGCCTTGATCCGTCGGGTCGCTTCGTAGCCGTCCATGATCGGAAGCTGGATATCCATCAGAATCAGGTCCGGGCGCTGCTTTGCGACCTGGACCAGCGCTTCCTGTCCGTCGCCGGCTTCGACCATGTCGTAGCCGGCGTTGCCGAGCAGATCGCGCAGGATCTGCCGGTTGTCCTCCTGATCTTCGACCACAAGAATGCGTTTGGTCATTGTTGCCCCGTCTGATGATCAACCGTGATTGGCAGCGTGAACGAGAACGTCGAGCCGGCCCCGATTTCGGATTCGACCCAGAGCCGCCCGCCGTGCATCTCGATGATGCGTTTGGAAATCGAGAGACCCAGACCGGTTCCGCCCTTCTTGCGTGTGATCGACGAGTCGGCCTGCTGGAATTCCTCAAAGATCTTAGCTTGCTCGGTCGTCGCAATGCCGGGGCCGGAATCCTGAACGGCGACGGTGAATGCGCCGCCGGTCGATGACGCCTTGATAGCGATCTGGCCTTCGTCGGTGAACTTGATGGCGTTGCCCACAAGGTTGAGCAACACCTGCGTGAGCCGCCGCTCGTCGCCGCGCCCGCCGGGCAGACCCTGCTGCAGTTCGATCTTGAGGGCGAGATGCTTTTCGTTGGCGAGCGACTCGACCGCGCTGAAGACGCTGTGCACCACGTCTTTCATGGAGTAATCGGCAAGCGACAGGGTGAGCTGACCAGCCTCGATCTTGGAGAGATCGAGCACATCGTTGATGAGGCCAAGCAGGTGCTTGCCGTTGCGCTGGATGCGGTCGAGCACCGTATTCATCTTGTTCGGTGTCTCGCCGTAGATGCCGTCGCGGATCAGCTCGGTGTAGCCGAGGATCGCGTTGAGCGGCGTGCGCAGCTCGTGGCTCATGTTGGCGAGGAACTGCGACTTGTGCCGGGAGGCCTCCTCGAGCTGGCGGCTTTTGTCCTGGATTTCGTCAAACAGACGCACGTTCTCGATCGCGATCACCGCCTGATCGGCGAATGTTGCGACCAGCGCGATCTCCTTCTCCGTAAACGGACGCATTTCCGAGCGTGTCAGTGTGACCACGCCGACGGGGATGCCGTCGCGCAACATGGGCACGCCAAGCATCGTCCGAAAGCCGCCAAGCTGCTTGGCCTCCGGCCAATCAAAATCCCGGTCTGTCTCAACGTCCGGGATGTGCACCACTTGCCCCTCTGCGAGCGCCCGGCCCGTGCAGGTATTGCGTGCGGGCTCGACGGGCTTGTCCTTGACGAATTCGAGAAACGCCGGCCCGAAGCCATACGTGACGGAGCGATAGAACTGTTCTCCCTTGCGCTGCGTTATGGTTCCGGCATCCGCATCGCACAGGCGCGCCGCCGAATGCAGCAGCGTATCCAGCACGGTGTGCAGATCGAACGCGGAACGGCTGATGACTTTAAGCACATCGGCGGTTGCGGTTTGTTGTTGCAATGACTCGACGAGATCGTCCGTGCGCTGGCGCAGCTCGTTGAGCAGGCGCGTGTTCTCAATGGCGATGACGGCTTGTTTGGCGAAACTGTTGACCAGTTCGATCTGCTTGTCGGTGAACGGCCGCACCTCTTGGCGGTAGATCACGAAAGCGCCGATCAGCTCCTGATCCCTGAGCATGGGCACCGCGACGGTGGACCGTGCGCCGCCGAACCTCGCGGCGGGCGATTGAAACTGCAGGGCCGCGCCATCGACCGTGTGAGCAATCTGCTTCGTCCGCATCAGGATTTCGAGCGGAACGCCGGGCGGTGGAGGCTCCATCACGCCCTTTTGTTGCAGGATAAATTCCGCAAGCGGCGGAGGCAGATCTCGCGTGGCCGCGATCTGGAAGCGGCCATTCTCGAACCGGAACAGGAGGCCGTAGTTTGCTTCGCAGATGCGCGTCGCGTTCTCCAGCATCTTCTGGAACACGGGCTCCAGTTCGCTCGGCGAACTTGAGATCACGCCGAGCACTTCCGACGTCGCCGTCTGCTGCTCGAGCGATTCGGTGAGGTCGTCCGTTCGCTGGCGCAGCTCCTTGAGAAGGCGCGCGTTTTCGAGCGCTATCACCGCCTGATTGGCGAAATTCTCGACGACCTCGATTTGTTTCGACGAAAAAGGCCGCACTTCTTTCCGGTAGATGCCGATACCGCCCACAAGTTCGCCATCTTTGAGCATCGGAACGGCCAGAAACGAGCGAGCGCCGCCCCGATCGACCATGGCGACCACACCCGGGTCGCCATCGAGATAGGGACGGGCAGCACGAAGGTCCGCGATCTGTACCGGCGCTTTCGTTCGCGACATCCGCATCACGGCGCTGTCCGGGTGAGATGGTATCCGCGCGTTATCGGGCGTTGCCGCGTAGGCCCGCGGCATATTGTGCATGGCGACAGGACGGAGGGCTGCCCCCTCGCGCTCCATCAGCAGACCGAATTTTGCTTCGCAGATGCGCACTGCGTTTGCGAGGATGGCCTTGAACGCGGGCTCCGGGCCATCCTGCGACTGCGCGATAATCCGCAATACCTGTGACAGTGCTTGCTGATGATCGAGCGCGGCGGCGAGCGCTTGCCTGAGCGCGGCAGGGGTCGCACGGACCTTGCGCGGCGCAGGCGCGCGTCGCTTGTGTGCGCCCGTCTTGGCCCGCGAGGTGACGCGCTTCGCCATCAGTGAACCGCTTGCTTCTCGACTTTCGTCGGGACGGTGAAGGCGAAGGTGGCGCCGTGCCCGACCTCGGACTCGACCCACAGCTTGCCGCCATGCATTTCAACGATGCGTTTTGCAATCGAGAGGCCGAGGCCGGTGCCTCCCTTGGTCTTGGTGGCCGAGGAGTCGGCCTGCTGGAACTCCTCGAAGATCTTGCCCTGGTCGGCAGGAGCGATGCCGGGGCCGGTGTCGCGTACGGCGACTGTGACCGAGCCATTGCTGCCGGTCGCCTTGATCGCGACCTCGCCCTGATCGGTGAACTTGATCGCGTTGCCAACGAGATTGAGCAGCACTTGGGTGAGTCGCCGTTCGTCGCCATGGCCGGCGGGAATGTCTTTCGCGACATCGATCTTGAGTGCGATCTGCTTGTTGTTGGCGAGCGATTCGACTGCGGTGAACACCGTATGGACGACATCCCTGATCGAGTAGTCGGCAAGCGACAGCGTGAGCTGGCCGGCCTCGATTTTCGATAGGTCGAGTACGTCGTTGATGAGACCGAGCAGGTGCTTCCCGTTCGACTGTACGCGGTTGAGCACGTTGCTCATCTTTTCGGGCGTATCGCCGTAGATGCCATCGAGGATCAGCTCGGTGTAGCCCAGGATCGCATTAAGCGGCGTACGCAGCTCATGGCTCATGTTCGCGAGGAACTGCGATTTGTGCTGGCTCGCGACTTCGAGTTGCTTTCCTTTCTCCTCGATTTCGGTGAACAGCCGCGCGTTCTGAATCGCGAGCACGGATTGCGATGCGAATGTTCTCAGGAGGTCGATCGTGCTACGCGGGAATTCGCCCGGCGCCTTGCGTCGCACGACGAGCGCGCCAATGATTTCATCGGAGCGCAGCAGCGGGACGAGCAAGCGCGAGCGATAGCCGGCACGCAACATGATCACGTTGGCCGGAATGCCGGGCGCGGTTTGCAGGTCGGCGACCTGGTCCGGTTCACCCGTTTTTGCCGCTGCAGCTATCGCGTCGGACAAGTTGAGATGCGCGTCCCGCATCTCGGAGATGAGGTCGTCGCTGAGGCCGTAATTGGCGCTCATTTGGAATTCATTCTGGTTCTCGTCATAGACGTAGATGGTGCCGGCCTCGGTGCCCGAAAGCTGCGTCGCGCGCGAGACGATCGTTTCCAGCACCTTCTGTAGGTCCAGTGTGGAGTTCACGGCCTGCGAGACGTCGCCAAGCGCCTGCAACTCTCCAACCGATCGCGCGAGGTCGGACGTGCGCTGACGCAATTCGTTGAGCAGGCGCACGTTCTCGATGGCGATCACCGCCTGATTTGCGAAATTTTGTACGAGATCGATCTGGCGCTCGGAAAATGGTCGGACTTCGCCGCGATAGATCGCTATCGCGCCGACCATCTCGTCTTCCTTGTGCATTGGCACCATGATGAAGCTGCGCGCGCCGCCGAGTTCGACGAGGGCTGCCATCGGCTTGAAGCCGCCGAGATAGAGCGGATGTTTCTGGATGTCCGGCACGTGCGCGACCTGCCGTGTCTGGGCAACTTCCGCGATCGGCGTTCCGGGCAGGGCGGGCAGGATTTCGTTGTGCTGCCAGAATTCCGCGAATGCGGGCGGCACACCGTGCAACGCAACCGCACGGTACCCGCCTCGCTCTGGGTCGGCGAGCCACAGCATGCCGAACTTCGCCTCGCAGATGCGGGAGGCATTCTCCAGCATTGTCTGGAACACGGGGTCGAGTTCACCGGGTGACGACGAGATGACGCCAAGCACCTCAGTCGTGGCCGTTTGCTGCTCCAGCGACTCACGCAATTCGTTGAGCAGGCGTACGTTCTCGATGGCGATAACAGCCTGTTTGGCGAAGTTCTCGAGAAGCTCGACCTGCTTCGGCGTGAACGGTTTGACCTCTTGGTGATAGATACCGATCGCCCCGATCAACTCGTCGTCCTTGAGCATCGGCACGATCACGAAGCTTCGCGCGCCGGCGTGCGTGTATAGCGCCCGTGCGCTTGAATTTTCCGGTTCGGTAGCGGCGACGAGTGCAAAATCGTCGACGTAGATCGCCTTTTTTTCGTGCACCAGGCGCGCCAGCGGCGCCTTCGGTCCAGGATTCAGAATGGAATTTTGCTTGCGAAGTTGGACGAACGCCTCTGGCGCGTTGTACATCGCCACATCGCGGAAAATGTTGTTTTCCCGGAGGACCAGGTTTCCGAAGCTGGCTCCGCACAGTCGCGTGGCGTTCGTGAGCAGCGATTCAAACACGGGCTGGAGGGTGCCAGTGGTCGTACTGATGACCTCCAGCACTTCACGTGTCGCCGTCTGCTGCTCCAGCGATTCCGATAGTTCTTTTGTGCGCGCCTGCACCTCGTCGAATAGGCGCACGTTCTCAATCGCGATCACGGCTTGGTCGGCGAAGGTTGAGACGAGTTCGATCTGCTTGTCGGAGAAAGGGTTGACAGCTTTGCGGCCCATGGTGAGGACGCCGATCGGCACGCCCCGGCGCAACAGCGGAACGCCGAGAAAGGTGCGGTAGCCCGCCATCTTCGCGGGCTCGAGATACGTGTATTCCGAGTCGGCAAGGACGTCGGCGACCTGGACGGTCGCACCGCTTTCCAGGACGCGCCCAACGACGCTGCCGCGGCCCGGATACATGCGAATGGTCTGGTTGACCTCGACCCAATTGGGTGGAAATCCGCAGTTGGTCACATGACGGTATCCTTGCCCGTCGTCGTCCCGGGTGATCGCCGCCATGTCCGCCTCGCACAAGCGCGCGGCGGACTCGGTCAGCGTATCGAGCACGATCTGCAAATCGAATGTCGAACGGCTGATGACTTTGAGCACATCCGCGGTCGCGGTCTGCTGGGCGAGCGATTCCGACAGTTCGTGCGTGCGAAGTTCGACCTTTTGTTCAAGGTCGGCGTAAGACTCTTGCAGCTTGCCGGCCATGTCGTTGAACTCGTTGGCCAACAATTCCAGTTCGTCGCCGGTCTTGATCGTGATGCGTTGGCCGAGATTGCCGGAGCCAAGGCGCGAAGCGCCCGCCGCAAGCGCGTTAATGGGAACGACCATGCGGCGCGCAAGGAAAAGACCCGCAAGCAGTGCAAGCAGCAAGCCGGCGAACATGAGAATGCCGGAGCGCTGGATGGACGCGTAAAGCGGCGCATAGGCCTCAGCCACCGGAAGCTCGACGAAGACGAGCCAGCCGAGCGGTGCGACAGTCGCGTGCGCCGTCAGGACTTCCTTGCCCTGAATGTCGCGCGCTTCCTGGACCTGCTCCGCAGGTGTACCCGCCGCGCTTGCGCGCGCCGCCGTAACTTGCGCGAGGCGTGACAGATCGGTGTTACGCAGCACCAGGCTGATGTCGGGATGAGCGATCAGCCGGCCCTGTCCGTCGACGACGTAGGCGTGGCCCTTCTCGCCAACCCTGATCTGCGAAACGACGTCCCAGATGAGCTTGAGATTGACTTCCGCGACCGAGACGCCGGCGTCGCGCCGCGTGCCGGCGAGCGCGAGTGTCATGTAGGGTTCGGATTCGCGGCGGAAGTAGACCGGGCCGTAGAAGACCTTTTTCGCCACCGCCTCGGTGAACTTCGGCTCCTTGGAAAAATCCTGCTGGCTCGCGACGACGTCCATGGCGAGTCGCGAGACGCGCAACTGCTCCTTGCCCGACGAGTCGAGCTGCGAGAGCTCCGTAATCGCAGGCACCTGCCGCAGCAGGCGCAGTCCGTCAAAGCGGCGCTGGTCGAGCGTGCCGGCGGACCATGGAAGCTGCGTGGTCCAGCCGACCTGGGCTTCGATTTCCTTGATGAACTGGCCGATCTTCGCGGCTGCCGCTTCGGCCTGTTCGCGCTGGATACGGACGAGCGATGTCTTGTGCTCTTGATAGGAGAAGTAGACTTCGGCCGCCCCGTTCGCGAGCAGCGCCACCAAAACGACGCCAAAAAAAATCGCGACGTATTTGAAGAACAGGCGGACGCGCACCCGCGGCCGGGCGACGGCTTGGGCCGCGCCCTTATCCTCGATGGCTGGAACCGCGTCGTGTGCGAGGCTCGTCACCTGCACCTCATTCGCACGTGTCGTTTCTGGATCGCCCTACCTGCGGCGCCGCTTTAGAGCGCCGCCGGGCAGGTCCACCGCGCCAGTCTAGCAGCCGCGGCGTGTCGCAACTACCGGAAATCGTTTGGGGATTAGGACGACTGGCCGCGCAGGCGGGCGAGTGCGTTCTTGGCGTCGGCGCTGTTCGGGTTGGTGGCCAGCGCGCGCTGGAAGTCGGCGCGCGCAGCGCTGCGCCGGCCGGCCGCTTCTTGCACCCGGGCACGCTCGATAATGGCAGGGAACGGATTTTCCGGATCGACCTGCAGTGCAAGCGACAGATCGGCAATCGCCGCTTCATATTTCTGGCGTCGCGCATGCACGGCGCCGCGTGTGCGGTAAATCCACGCGAGCAGGCTTTGCGCTCCGCCTTCGCGGTAGGTCTGGCGGATCGTCTCCGCCAGGGCGGGATCGCGCCAATAGGCTTCGATCATCGCGTTGAGGTCCGCGAGTTCGCGGTCATAGAGGCCGCGCTTGTCGAGCAACCCGGCACGGCTGCGGCGCATGTGAAACACATCGAGCGCCGGCAAGCGCGACCGGTCGGTTTCGGCGAGCGCAATCGCCTTGGAGAAATCGCCGAGGGCCTGCGTTTCCTCGCCACGCACCATCCACGCGAGCGCGCGCGCACGAAAGGCGGCCGCATTGCGGGGATCGATGCGGATTGCCTCGTTGAAGTCAGCCATTCCGCGCAATGGCTCGCCGGTCTTGACGAGCGCATGGCCGCGATTGACGAACGCATCCGCAAATTTGGGATCGGCGCTCACCGCATCGCTGAAGTAGCGAAGCGCACGCACGAATTCGCCGCGGTTTGCGTATTCCACGCCGCTCTCGTTGTAGTTGATGGCGGCCGCGACCTGGGAACGGCGTGATTGCGTGAGGGTGAGTTGCGGCGCCTCGCCGGCCTGCGCTAACTGGATGTGCGTACATTGCGTGCGCCGGCCCGGCGTGTTGCTGCTCCCGCAGTCGACCTCGGTCGCGGCCGGGTCGTCGCCAGCCCGTAAGCCGCCCACACCGCCGCGCCCACCCAGGAAGCGGGCGTCGTCCATCCCCGAGATATCCTGTAGCGGCCCGCCGATGCCCGGCCGCACTTGCACTGCTGCGCTCGGAACCTCGGCGGCAACGGGCCGAGGCGCGCTCGATCGTCCGATCACAATCCAATAGATCAGAAGGATCGCGGCGATGACTCCCGCAACGCCCGCGAGACGTAGCGGACTGGCACTGAAACTATGGATTTGCGGGAAGTCGCGCCGCCGCTGCACGACCGGGGGATCGTCGCCGTGCTTTGACGAGGACGGCGCGGGCTGCGGCGGGGGAGCCGCAGGCTGGCGCAAAGCCGCGACGCGCGCGGCTTGGGCGGCCGTCGCAACGTCGGCCGTGCGTGCTTCCCGCTCGATGCGTTTGATCGTGGTGTCGAGTGATAGCAGTTCGAGATCGATGACCTGTGGCGGCAATTGCGGGCGCATCGCGCGCAAACCGCGCTGCACGATCTCGCGCGCGGTGAGATAGACGGTCTGCCGCGTGGCCGGCGTGTTGTCCCTGAGATTGCGGACCGCGCTCGCGACGATGCCGTAATAGTCCACGCCCCGGAGTCGCGGACCAACCGCCTCCGGGACCGGCCGGGCACGCCCCGCGGTCATGTCGTTCAAAGCAAAAGCCCTTCGGACTTACCCGTCGCCTGATTGGCGCACGGGCTGTTCCTTGAAGACGCCTTACGTGTTTGTGGACGCGCACAACGGGGGCCGCGGACCGGCGGCGGACAATGATTCGCGCACCCGGAGTAGAATCTGATTCTCCGAGTGCTTTCAATGGATTGAATGCCGCTCGCAAAGAGGGCGATCGGCGCCGATCAGGGCCGGCGGGACTGTCGGGATTGCCCGCGTCGTCGAGCTAACCCCCAGTCAGGGTTCGAGTTTGTTGTTCTTGCCCACAAAACTGCGGACGGCCGGCAGAACCTCGCGCGCAGCTTCGTTCGCTTCCTCCCGCGTCATCCCGGGGCGGATACGGGGGTGATAGAGGATGTTCAGAAGGTACTGGTCGTACACGTCGAAGAACCCCATCGAGACATCGTCGTTGAACATCGTCCACGGCACGGCGGTGTCATTGATCGGCCCTAGGGCCTGCAAGATCTCCTCGTACGCACAATCGTAGAAGATGAACTCGCCGGCATCGACGACGAGAATCACCTCGGACCGAAGGATGCGATAGCTGTCGTCCTTGGTGATCCCGGCAAGGCACTGCGGCGTCAGCGAGCGCTGGATGCTGCGCGCGCGTTCCTGCCCGTAGAGCGCGCGGATGGTGTTCGCGAGGTCGCGATCGCGCACCAATGTGATGATGAAATTGGCGCCGGTCCGTTCCGGCGCGATGGCGATATCCAGGTCGGCGACGCGCGCGCGGATGTCCCCGATGACGGCGCCCACCTCGCGTGTGCGGTCCGGCTGCGCCCGATTGTCGACAAACACGCGAATGGGGCCTTCGAATTTGCGAATCCGCTCGGCCCGCGTGTCGACACGATATTCCGCGCCGAAGGTTGTCTTCATGAAGCCGTCGACGATCTCGGCGTCGGTGAAGAGCTTGCGCTCGCTGGCGCGACGGCTGTTGATTTCGGCATCGCCTCCGGCGGCTTGCGCGAATCCGGCAATCGATACGGCGGTCACCAGCATCGCCGCCAGCCGCAACGCCTTACCGCTCGTGATGGGATGGATCACACGCGCATCATGGCTGTGCGGTCGCGGGCGCGCAACGGCGGCCGCCTTGGCGCATAGGTGATGCGACGATTTGCTGTCAGGTCGTGGCGGGCGAGACGCGCGAGGCACGCGCTTGCAGCGCGCGGATACGATCGGCGAGGTTCCCGTCCGCACTCTGGCCGTCGTTGCCATTCGCGCCGCGGCCGTTGAGTGAGCCGTTGCCGTTCAGACCGGCGGTCGCATCGGCGAGCATCGTTTCGATCGGAGAGTTCGGCCCTTCCAGCACCATGGTCAGGCGCGCGACCTCGGTCGCGATGTCGTTGATTCGCTCGCGCAAAAGCGCGTTTTCCACGCGCTCGGCGGCCCAGGTTGCTTCGGCCTCGCGCTTGATGGCAGCAAGCTCGCGCTGCGCCTTGCCACGCTCGTCGCGGGCATGGTCGAGCTCTTTTTCCATCACGGCTTTTTCAGAGATCAGGTTCGCGCTGGCCGAAACGTGGCGGCCCTCGATAGAGGCGACTTCGGCACGCAAGTCGGCTCCGACGCGACGCGTTCCGTCGAGTTCAACGCGCAGATGATTGATCTCGACGTCGCGCTCCGCCAACAGCCGGCCTTGCTCCGTAAGGCGGCCTTCGAGTTCCAGGAGCCGTCGCGCGAGCAGCTCGGCTTCCTTCGTTTGTTCGAACAACTGGCGGCCGAGTTCGCCGACGCGGGTCTCGAGGGTACGAACCTCTTCGCGTTCGCTATGCGCATTGTGACTGGCTTGTTCCGCTTCGCGGCGCTCACGCTGCAGGCGGTCCTGCGCATCCTTCACTTCGCCTTCGAGGCGATCGACGAGCGCTTTCAGCGCTTCCACTTGCGTTCGCAGCGCGACGATTTCGACGCGTTGGCTGTCGGTGAGGAACGTGCGTTCGCCAAGTTCGACCGTCATCTTCTCGAGGTCGGCCTCCTTGTCGGAGAGCGAACGAATGCCCTCGTGCATGTTGGTCGTCTTGACCGCGAGCTCTTCCTCGGTCGAGCGGATCTGGTCGCGCATCGCTTTTTCGCGCGCTTCGAGCGCGAGGATCGCGGCGGTCTTCTCGCCGAGTTCGCTTTTGAGACGGTGAATGGCGTCGGTCTTCTTGCCGAGTTCGGAAAGCTGGCCGGTCGTGCGCGCCTTGAGCTGTTCCACGCTCATCTCGAGCCGGCGCGTCGACATCGCGAATTCTGCGCGGAGCTGATCCTTATCGGCCTGGATTTCGGCCATCGAGACCGGGGTCGCCGCTTCGAGGCGCTTCACCGTGAGGCGCACCGCGCGATTGTGAACGAGCGGGATAAGTACAAGCCCAAGCAGACTTGCAACCAAAAAACCGATCGCAAGATACATGATCGGCTCGACCATTGCCGTACGCCTCCACTGCACACACACGGACATCGCCGATGCCGGATTGATGATGGTCGACAATCGGGGGGCCGATTGTCCTCAATTCCGGATGCAATTTCGCGACGCCTGCGCATTCCTGGCTCAGACCGGAACGCGCCTCTCGACAATCGCATGACGCCCGCGACTTCGCCAGCGCAACGATTGGTTAACCCTAAATCGTGGCGATGCGTCGGACGACGCAAGTTGCGGCGAGGGTCAGAACGGGTTCCAGGTCGCCTGCGGCGTGAACTTCAGGTAGCCGATGTTGGCGCCCAAACGGAGTCCGACACCGGACCTGATCGGAACCACCACGATACCGGCTGCGGTGAGTGCGGTCATGCCAAGACCGCCGACGAGATAGGCCGAGCCGTCGATTCCGGCGAAGCGCTGGTAGATCGCGCGGGTCGCCGGCAGCTTGTAGACGAGCATCATTGTACGCGCGCCTTCGCCGCCGATGTCCCAACCGAGCGAGGGGCCTTGCCAGAAGACTTTGAGATCGCCCGCATTCTTGGTGTAGAGCGTGCCTTCCCCATAACGCAGACCGCCGAAGAACGCGCCGCCGCCTTCCTCGCCGAGGATGTAGCCGTTCGGTAGCCCCCATTGGCTGACGGCCTTCTCCACCACTGTCGCGAGCCCGCGTGAAACGCCGCCAAAGAAACGGTGGCCGGCGCCGACGATCTCCGTCGACGAGTATTCGAAGCGGGACGGCTGCGGCTGGGCCGGGGGTGGCGGCGTTTGCGCCATGGCAATGCCGAGACCGCAGACGGCAAGGATCGCGAACGTCCGGAGGACAACACGCATCAAGGCGCTCCGTCAGGTTGCGGGAAAGCCGCTTAACGCGTTGATCACCCAACTCGCATAACGCTTGGGGCAGTCCGCTGCCCGGCGAATCGGCACGCAAATACGTGTCAACTATGGCCTTGGCACGGCGTCTGGGGAAGTTCTCGGCCATGCACCGGTTCAACAATTTCGGCCTGGCCGCCGCCGTCGTGGCCGCAATGCTGGCCGCCGCACCTGCCCCGTTCGCGGCCACCACCGAGCGCATTGTCACCGATTGGCACACCGGCCTCGCGATGGGGGGGTACGATCCCGTTGCCTACTTTGTGGACCGCACCCCGCGTGCCGGCCGGCCGGATATCGAGCTGCCGACGGCCGGGGTCGTCTGGCGATTTCGCAACGAAGGCAACCGCGCTGCTTTCCTGGCGGATCCGGAGACCTATATGCCGCGCTATGGCGGCTACGATCCGCTGGCGGTTGCGCGTGGCGTCGCCCTTGCGGGTAACCCGATGATCTACGTCATCGCCGGGGATCGGCTCTACCTGTTCTATAGTCCGCAGGCACAGGCGACGTTTGCGGCCGATCCCAACAAGGCGATCGTCGCCGCCGATGAGCACTGGCCGGACGTGCTGGCCGGGCTGGTTCCGTGATGCCGTCGAGGTCGTCCAGTCGCGTGGAGCGAGTGGCACCCCGGTTGCCAAACTTGCTATTCCGCTTCCCAATCACACGCTGATTCGCTTTGCAGGAGACTGCCATGTCTGCCGCCGTTGCTCTCGAAAGCCTGGACCTCGCCGCGTTGCTTTGCTCGCGCGTTTGCCACGACCTGATCAGCCCGGCCGGTGCGATTGTGAACGGGCTCGAAGTCTTCGATGAATCGAAGGACGACGAGACCAAGACTTTCGCAATGGACCTGATCCGCAAGAGCGCCCGTACGGCCTCGGCGCGCTTGCAATTCTGCCGGCTGGCGTTCGGGGCGGCCGGTTCCGCCGGGGCGCAGATCGACACCGGGGACGCCGAGACTGTGTCGCGTGCCTTTATGGAAGACGACAAGACCAAACTGACCTGGCAGTTGCCGCGGGCGCTGCTGCCGAAAAACCGGGTCAAGCTTCTGCTCAACATGTTGATGATCAGCGGTCAGGCGATCCCGCGGGGCGGGATGTTGACGGTTACTGCCGAGGGTAGTGGCGAAAACGCAGGCTTCCGCATCACCGCGGCTGGAACGAATGCCCGGGTACCGGCCGCTGTGCCCGGCCTGCTTGCAGGCACACCGGAGGGGCACGCAATCGATGCCCACGCGATCCAGCCCTACTACGCCGGATTGCTCGCCAAGGACTGCGGCATGACGGTGAACGTCGCGGCCGAAGGCGATGCCATCGTCGTGAGCGCGCGTTAGGCTCCCGTAAAGGCTTTGGCAACAGACTGCCCGGTCAAAACCAGGTGCAGTCATGAAGTCCTGTCTTGTCGTCGACGACTCCAGCGTGGTGCGCAAGGTGGCGCGCCGCATTCTGGAAGGCCTCGCGTTCACGGTCACGGAAGCCGAAGATGGTGTGCAGGCACTTCGTCTGTGCGAGCGCGGTCTGCCCGACGCCGTGCTGCTCGACGCCAGCATGCCGAACATGGACGGCTACGAGTTTCTACGCGCACTCCGCCGCATGCCGGGTGGCGACAAGCCGAAGGTCGTTATCTGCCCGACGGAAACCGATGTGGCGGTGGTTGCGCGTGCGATGCATGTGGGCGCGAACGAAATTTTGCTGAAGCCGTTCGACAAGGAAATCGTCGAAGCGAAGCTCAGCGCGGCCGGATTGATCTGACAGTCTTGGCGGCGCTCATTCGCCCTTGAAGCCGCTGGCCTTCACCGGCCCTTCCCACAATTTGAATTCTGCGGCTTGCTTGGCAGCGAGTTCTTCCGCGCTGGTGCCGGCGGGCTGCAAGCCGATGTCTTCGAGTTTCTTGCGCGAGTCGGGGGCAAGCGTTGCTTGTACGACAGCGGCGTTCATACGCTTGATCACGTCGGGCGGCACGTTAGCCGACGAATAGAGATCGAACGCAACCTCGAACCCGATATCGACACCCTGTTCGCGCAGGGTTGCGACCTCGGGCGTCGCGGGATTCCGCTGCGTGCCGGCGGTCGCGATGATGCGCAGCTTGCCGGAGCGATGCAGCGGCGGCAAATCGGAAAAGGCCGTCGACACCATCGCGATGTGACCACCCATGAGATCGGTGAGGGCCGGCGCCGTGCCCTTGTAGGGCACATGCGTCAGCGGCAACCCGATCGCCTGCGAGAACATCAGCCCGGCGAAGTGTGACGAGGTGCCGGCGCCCGGTGACGCAAACGCGGCTTCGGCAGGATTGGCTTTCGCCCACGTTACGAACTCCGCGACATTGGTCGCGTTGGTCTTGAGCCCGACGCCGAATCCGACCTGAAACGCGACGATGCGCGACACCGGCGTAAAATCTTTGACCGGGTCGTAGCCAAGCCGGTCGCCGTAGATGTGCGGAAGAATCGAGAACGCGGCGCTTGCGGCCAGCATGAGGCTGCGGCCGTCGGGCGGCGACTTTTTCAGCTCCATCAGCGCGATTTGCTGGCCCGCCCCCGGCCGGTTCTCGACAATCACCGTCTCGCCCAGCGACTCACGCAGCTTCTCCGCGAGCTGCCGCGCAATCAGGTCGGTCGATGCGCCGGGCTGGACGCCGACGATGATGCGGATCGGCGTCTTGTCCTGCGCATGCGCGGACGGGCCGGCGAGCACGGTCCATGCGAAAATTGCGGCTGCAATACCTGCACGCATGGCTTCCTCCGCCCGTTGCGATCCTACTTCTCATTCACAGTCTAGCGAAATCCTGCCTACAATCGGCAATCAGCCGCAGGATCAATCGTCGCAATGCTCACCCTCTATCACAACGACATGTCGGTCTGCTCCGCCAAGGTGCGCGTTGCGCTCGCGGAGAAGAAGCAGGAGTGGACCGGTGTGCACCTCGATCTGCGCGCTGGCGATGCGCAGAAACCTGACTACCTGAAGCTCAATCCGAACGCCGTGGTGCCGACGCTGGTGATCGACGGCAAGCCGCTGATCGAGTCGACCATCATCTGCGAGTACGTCGACGATGCGTTTTCCGATCCCCCGCTGCGGCCCGCCGACAACGTGGCGCGCGGGCTGATGCGGGTGTGGACGAAGCAACTCGACGACACCCTGCATGTCGGGATCGCGAACCTCTCGTTCTGTATCGCATTCCGCCACCAGTGGCTTGCGCGTCCGGCGGAAGACCGCACCCGCTGGCTCGACGGCATCCCGCAGGTCGAGCGGCGCAATCGCCAAAAAGCGAATCTTGAGCTCGGCCTGACCTCGCCGCATTTCCGGCCGGCGCTACAACGATGGCTGAAGTTGTTTGCGGATGCCGATGCTGTCCTCGCGAATGGCCGCTGGCTCGCGGGCGATTCGTTCTCGCTCGCGGAAGTGGGCTATGCGCCCTATCTCGCTCGGCTGCGGCATCTTGGCTGCGACGCTCTGTTCGACCGTTATCCGCGCGTCGCCGATTGGGCCGAACGTGTTGCCGCTCGGCCATCGGTGGCCGCGGGTGTCGCTGGCTGGTTCAATCCGAAGTATCTCGCTTTATTCGCCGAGAAGCGCGACGAGGCACGAGCGATGATGGCGAAGATGGTGGCCTAGCGCAAACGGACGACGCGCTCAGTGGCGCTGACTGACTGGCAGCGAATGCTGTTTCCTGCGACGCTGTCCGCAACAACAGGCGGGCGAACGCATGGCATCCGAAGACACCTGGGTTGACGTCGGCTCCGCCGATGACCTATCGCGCGCGCCGCTAACGCGTGTGCCTGCCGCCGCCGGGCGCGAAGACCTCGCAGTCTCGTTCAAAGACGGTGCATTCGGCGTGGTCTCGAACACGTGCAACCACGTCGGCGGGCCGCTGGGGGAAGGACGTCTCGACGGCGAGTACATCGTGTGCCCGTGGCACAACTGGAAATTCCATCGCCGCACGGGTCTGGGCGAACCGGGTTTCGAGGACGATTGCGTTCCGTCATACCCGGTCGAGGTACGTGCCGGCCGCGTGGTGGTGAACATCTCGGCGCGCACAGCGCGCAACCGCAAGCCGCACGCGCCGCATCCGCTGGCGCGGCCGGTCCAGCGCGAGCCGGGGCCGTTGCGTATCGCGGGCATCGCGGCTGCCGCGATGGATGCCGCCAATCCGCGCTTTTCGGGCTCTGACCATCTGCTCGCACATGCCCTCGAAGCGGCGGCCGGCGCTGGTGCGGAGACGCGCACGATCAAGCTCAACGATCTGAGTTTTCGCGCGTGCGAGGGCTATTACTCCAAGGCGGCGCGCGCCTGCACGTGGCCGTGTTCGATCACGCAGATGGACGACAAGGACGAGATGGAGCGTGTGTACGAGGCGCTCGTGCATTGGGCCGATGCGGTGATCGTGGCGACGCCGATCCGGTGGGGCGCAGCCTCCTCGCTCTATTACAAGATGGCCGAGCGGTTGAACTGCGTGCAGAACGCGATGACTGTCCGCAACAACATCCTGATCCGCAACAAGGTCGCGGGTTTCATCATTGTTGGCGGCCAGGACAACGTTCAGGCGGTGGCGAACCAGATGCTCGGCTTCTTCGCAGAGCTGGGCTTCATCTTTCCGCAGTTTCCTTTCATCGGACACTCCCGCGGCTGGGAGGCCGAGGACATGGAAAACAACGTCTCGTTTGTCCGCACGTCCGCCGAACTTGTGGAAGGGGCGGGCGAGCTTGCGAAGCGCTGCCTTGCGCTGGCGGCTGATCTCATCGCGCGCGACAGCGCGCCGACGTCGATCGAGCGCGGTGGCCGCAAGGCGCATGCGATGAAAGGCTGAGACCTCAAACAAAAACCCCGCCTTTCGGCGGGGTTGAAGTTGTTGGAGGAGAGTCTCAGGAGCTCACGCAGGAATCTTCGCCTCGTCCTCGTGCGGCTCGCGCAGCACATAGCCGCGGCCCCACACGGTCTCGATGAAATTCTTGCCGCTGGACGCGTTCGCAAGCTTTTTGCGCAGCTTGCAGATGAACACGTCGATGATCTTGAGTTCAGGCTCGTCCATGCCGCCGTAGAGATGGTTGAGGAACATCTCCTTGGTGAGCGTGGTGCCCTTGCGGAGCGAAAGGAGCTCCAGCATCTGGTATTCCTTGCCGGTCAGATGCACGCGCTGGCCGCCGACTTCCACCGTCTTGGTGTCGAGGTTGACGACGAGATCGCCGGTCTGGATGACGGACTGTGCGTGGCCCTTCGAGCGGCGGACGATCGCGTGGATGCGCGCGACCAGTTCGTCCTTGTGGAACGGCTTGGTCATGTAGTCGTCGGCGCCGAAGCCGAGGCCGCGGACCTTGTCTTCGATGCCGCCCAGACCCGTGAGGATCAGGATCGGCGTCTTGACCTTCGAGACGCGCAGCGAGCGCAGCACTTCGAAGCCGGACATGTCCGGAAGATTGAGGTCCAGCAGGATGATGTCGTAGTCGTAGAGTTTGCCGAGATCGACACCCTCTTCGCCCAAATCCGTGGTGTAGACGTTGAAGCTCTCGGATTTGAGCATCAGCTCGATCGATTGTGCGACCGCGCTGTCGTCTTCAATCAGCAAAACGCGCATGCCAATCCCCTTCCTCGCCGCTCGGGCCTAAGGTTGGCGCGCCGAACGGGGCCGCCTTGGAATACGCCTCGGGACAAAACTGATTCGGACGTTAACGAGCGATGGTTAACAAAACCTGATTCTCCTGCGCAAGAAGCTTCTGGGCAAATTTGCCCGAATCGGCCTAAGACATTGCAGGTGAGTAGGTTTTGCAGCACTTCTACGCTCACAAGTTACTTTAAGAGTCGAGCTTAACCGACTCTCGCGACTCATCCTCCGCCCTGGTGGATAAGCCGCGCCGCGATCCCGAGGACGGTGACGCAATCATTAACGACGCGGGTAAACACGAAGTTAAAGGTGAAGGTTTGGTTGCTGACTTTTCGCGTGCCACGGCGTTCCGGCTAAGGGGCTGTCGATGAAGGCGTTGGCGGAACAGATCAGCGAACTGGATGGCGTCGAGACCTACGGCCGCGTCGTCGGGGTGCGCGGACTGATGGTGGAGGCCGCTGGCCCGCTGCATGCCATGTCGGTCGGTGCGCGCGTGATGATCGAGAACGGTGCGCGTCTCGTCCCATGCGAAGTGGTGGGTTTTTCCGGTCCGAACGCTCTACTGATGCCATTTGCGGCGCTCGAAGGCGTGCGACGCGGCTGCCGGGCCATCGTTTCAGGGACGCCGGGCCAGGTGCGGCCGTCGATGGGCTGGCTCGGCCGTGTCGTCAACGCCATGGGCGAACCGATTGACGGTAAGGGGCCGTTGCCGCCGGGCCATTCGCCCTATCCGTTCCGCGCCTCGCCGCCGCCCGCGCACGCGCGCGCCCGCGTCGGCGCGCCACTCGATCTCGGCGTACGCGCGCTCAATACATTCATCACCTGCTGCCGCGGTCAGCGCATGGGCATCTTTGCGGGCTCCGGCGTCGGCAAGTCGGTGTTGCTCTCGATGCTGGCGCGCAACGTGAAGGCTGACGTGTCGGTGATCGGCCTCGTCGGCGAGCGCGGACGTGAGGTGCAGGAGTTTCTGCAGGACGATCTCGGGGAGGCCGGACTCGCACGCTCCGTCGTTGTCGTTTCGACCTCGGACGAGCCCGCATTGATGCGGCGGCAAGCGGCTTATCTCACGCTGACGATTTCCGAGTTCTTCCGCGACGAAGGCAAGGACGTGCTGGTGTTGATGGACTCGGTGACGCGCTTTGCGATGGCGCAGCGCGATATCGGGCTGTCCGCTGGCGAGCCGCCGACCGCCAAGGGCTACACGCCGACCGTGTTCACCGAGCTTCCGCGCTTGCTGGAGCGCGCGGGTCCGGGCGTCGATCGCGGCACAATCACCGGCATCTTCACCGTGCTGGTCGAAGGCGACGATAACAACGAGCCGATTGCGGACGCGGTCCGCTCCATCCTTGACGGACACATCGTGATGGAGCGGCAGATCGCCGAGCGTGGGCGCTACCCTGCGATCAATGTGCTGAAATCCGTTTCGCGCACGATGCCGCGCGCGGCCGATCCCTTGTTTGTGCCGGTGCTGACCAAGGCGCGGCAGGTGATGGCGACATACGCCGACATGGAAGAACTGATCCGGCTCGGCGCCTATCGGTCGGGCTCGAGCCCGGAGGTCGACGAGGCGATCCGGCTGCACCCGCCGCTGGAAGAATTCCTCGCGCAAGCGAAAGATGACGCCACCAGTCTTGGGGAAGGCTACGGGCGGCTTCAGAAAATTTTAACGGGCTCGGAAACCGAAAACTAACATTATGCCTCCACTATGCGTGAGATTGCGGCCTTTACAGGCCGCCGCTGCGTGGTGCGCCGGCGTGTATTGCGGGCGCGGGACGCGGATGTTGGGGCTTCTGGGGAGTACGAGTCGATGAAGTCGCGCGAGACGCTAATCCGGCTGAAACGCTTTCAAGTCGACGAGAAGCGCCGCAAGGTGGCTCAGCTCGAAGGCATGATCGCCGAGTTCGAGCGTATGGCTGGTGACCTCGACAGGGAGATCAAGGTCGAGCAGGACCGCACCGGCATCCACGATCCGGGCCACTATGCCTATCCGACGTATGCGAAGGCCGCGCTCGGCCGCCGCGACAACCTGAAGAATTCCGCTGTCGAGCTTCGCGGGCAGCTTGAAGACGCCCGCGCGGCGCTCGGCGACGCCTTCGAGGATCTGAAGAAAGTCGAGCTTCTGGACGAGCGCGATCAGGCGCGCGAGCGTGCTGAAGCCGAGAGCCGCGAGCAGGCAAGCCTCGATTCCATCGGACTGATGCGCGCCCCGCGCGCCATGCCGGCGTAACCTCCTCTCGGTTCCGGCCCCGCCACTATTTTCCACCTCATCCTGAGGAGCGCCCGCGCGGCTTTGTCGCGCTCCTCACCATGAGGCCGGCCGGAGCGTTTCGCGAATCTCGCCATCTTTTCGCGCGTTTTTGTTTCAAACTGCGGATACCCTTTGCCGCATCGAGCGCGATGCAGATGTTCAGCCACATCATCCGGTTTGCCGCAGCGGGGCTTTTGCTGGGGCTTTGCGTGTGTCCGGCGACCGCGCGCAATCTCGCGCTGATGGTCGCCGTTACGCAGTACGACGAGAAGGCCATTCGCTCCCTCGAGGGGCCGAATAACGACGTCATCCTGATCTGGCGCGAGCTGATCCGTCGCGGCTTTAAGCCCGCCGACATCACGGTACTGGCCGACGATTTGCCGCAGCGCGACGACGTTCCGCGCACAAGCGGCTCGCCGACACGTGCCGCGATTATGGCTGGGCTGAAGTCGCTCGCCGAGAACGCGCGCGCCGACGACTTCGTCGTGTTTCATTACTCGGGGCACGGCTCGACCCAGCCGGTGACGGACCCCGCGGCGCAGATCGAGCCCGAGCCGGACGGGCGCGATCAGGTGCTGCTCCCGCGCGATGCCGGTCGTTATGACCCGCAACTGCGGGGCATCCGCAACGCCATCATCGATGACGAGCTTGCGCTAGCGCTGGATGCGATCCGCGTGAAGGGCGCGACTGTATGGGTGATCGTTGATGCCTGCCATTCCGGCTCGGTGACGCGCTCTGGCGCGATTGCGCGTTCGGTGCGGGGATCGTCGCTTGGAGTGCCCGATACTGCGGGGCCAACGTTTTCGACTCCAACCCCTGCGGATCGTTCCGGCTTGTTCGCTGCGCGGCCCGCACCCGACAAAGGTCCGCTCATCGGCTTCTACGCGGTCGACTCGCGCGCGGAAGCGATCGAGCGGGCGTTCCCTGGCTTTGCGCCGGGGATGACAGGTCGTTCGAACGACGAACGTGTCGGCGTCTTCACGGCGCATCTCATCCGCGCGCTGCAAGCGGGTAAGGCCGAAACCTATCGCGATCTCGCGCGGCTTGTGTCGCTCGACATCGGCAAGTTGCAGGGCGCGGCAAGTGCGCCGCTGCCGGTGTTCGATGGCGATCTCGACCGCCGCATTGGCGGCGGCGAGCGTGTCGAGGCGTTGCGTGCGCCTGCGACGGCCCGCGAGAACGATGTCGCCATCGCTAGCGGCAGCCTGCATGGCTACGAAGCGGGCGCCGGGATCAGCTTGTACGATGGCCCTGTGCGAGACGCGCGCGCGCTTGGCAAGGCGCGTATCACCGAAGCGACTGCCGGTTCCAGCATCGCCACGCTCGAAGGCACCGCGGCGATCAGCACTGGCGCAGAAATCTGGGTCGAGGTCACCGAGCCGGCGGTGTCGTTCACCTATCGCGTGGCGCGCGCAGCCGCCATCTCAGGCCTCGACACGGCGCGCATGGAGAAGCTGATCGAGGCCGCGAAATCCGGCGCCGGCCGGCGCAGTCTCGCCGTCGACTTTGTTGGCGCGGACGCCGCCGCGGACTTGCGCCTGACGGCGGAGCAGGGGCGGCTGTGGTTTGTTCCGGACGGTCAGCCGCTCATCACCGACGCGAACCGCCCCGGCACCAGCATCTCGCTCGATCTTGGCGCACAGGATGCGGCGCTGGCGTCCGGCTTGCGCCGCGTTGTCTGGAGTATGGCGCGGGCGGCGAACCTCGTGCGCATCGCGTCCGCGAGCGCGGAGGGCGGGGCGGACGCGCAACTTTTCGCCGACATCGAAGTTCAGCGCGAGACCGATCCGGCAAAGCTGGCCGACGAGAAGCGCGCATGCACGGCGTTGTCGAAGCCATCAAGTCCGCAAAAACTTACGCCTGCCGTCGCTGCCGCCGTCGGCCATTGCGATGAATTCAGCGTCACGCTGAAGAACACCGGCGACCGCGCGATGGACGTCGCGGTGCTGTATGTCGACTCGCGCGCGGGTGTCGGCCTGCTCGACGATCGCACCGTCAACAACGGCTGCATCGTGACGCTTCCGTCTGCGATGAGCGAGCCGATGCGAATTCCACAACGTCAATTTGCAATATGGGAGGACGGCAAACCGCAAACGCTCGGCCTCGAGCGCATCCTGATATTCGCGATCCCGCGCACGGGGTCGAGCCCGCCGTCGCTATGCCACCTGCGCGAGCCAACAATTGAGGCGGCCGCGCGAACGGCAACCCGCAGTGCGGCGCCGTCCCGCGGGTTCGCCAAGTTGCTGGCGCAGGCGGGCCTTGCCGATGGCTCGGTGCGCAGCGCCAACCCCGCGTTCGGCGGCGACGATGCGGCGGAGGCCGGCGTCGTGGTGCGCCAATTTGCCTTTGACATCCGCACCCGCGAGTGGCCCTGAGGCCACAAAAACGCCCGATCTTGTTGCGGCAATCGCAGCGTTTTAGACTGATACCATGCCTCCGGTTCGCACCTTCCTGACCGTGTCCCGCGCTCGTCGCTCACGTCCGCTTCTCGCAGTGGCGTTGCTCAGCCTTTGGCTCGGCACCAACCCAGCCGCGGCCGAGAAGCGCGTGGCGCTGGTGATCGGCAATTCTGCCTACACAGACGTGCCCGCGCTGGAGAATCCGCGCAACGATGCTGCGGACGTGTCTGCGGCGCTTGGTCGGCTGGGCTTTGAGACCTCGGTCAGCATCGACGCCGACCGATCTTCCATGGAGAAGGCGATCGAAGAGTTCTCGGCCAAGGTCGAAGGCGCGGACGTGGCGCTGTTCTATTACGCCGGCCACGCCATGCAGTATCAGGGCGTCAACTACCTGATGCCGATCGACACGAATTTGCAAAGCTCCGCCGGCCTCCGCCGTCTCACCAAGCTCAACGACATCGTCTCGGACGTGAAGCGCGCCAAGGCGCTGCGCATCATGATCATTGATGCCTGTCGCGACAATCCGATATCGGAGCGGCTGGAAGCCCAAGTGAACGCAAGCGGTGCAACGCGCAGCGCCGGCCTCGCGAAAATCTCGCGCACGCTTGCGAAGAGTGCTGTGACCTCGACGGCCGATACAACGCGCAGCGGCGACATCATCGTCTATGCCGCGGAAGCCGGCCGCACGGCGGCGGACGGCAGCGGCCGCAACAGCCCGTTTTCCGGCGCGTTCATTCGTTATGTCGAGACCGAAGGGCAAGAAGTCGTCGCGCTGATGCGGCGCGTGACCACGAGCGTGCAGGACGAGACGAGTGGCGAGCAGCGGCCCGAGCTTTCGCTCGCCGTGCCATTCGAATTTTACTTCAAGCCCGGCCCGCCGCAGCCGCCACCGACCGTGCAACAGGTGGTTCCGAACGCGAAGCCACACGAGGTCACCGCCATCGAGGCGCAAGTCGACCAGATTGTCGCCGCGCTGCCGGAAGCCGATCGCGCGCAAGCCCGCCGCGAGGTGATCGCACTGCTGTCCGATATCGCGTCGCGCTCAGGCTTGCGGCCCGATCAGATCATCACCGAACTGCAAACCGCCTACGCGCGCCTGCAGAAGATGCGTGCGCAGATCGCCGAATACCGGCAGTTGATGGAGGAGGAGCCGGAGATCGCGCCGTTCGTCGAGCTGGCAGCGGCCGCCGTGTCGTCAGGCCGCCGGCCCGACCTGCAGGCCGCCGACCAGGCGTTGGCGCAGGCGCAGGCCCGCTACGACCAGGCCCTTCGCGACCGCGACCGTGCGCATGAGCTGCGGCAGCAAAAAACCCGCGCCAACCGCGCCACGCTGATCGAGCAGCGCGCCAGCATCGCGGAGACCGAGCTGCGCATTAAAGACGCGGCCGAACTGTATCTCACCGCCGCCAAGGATACGCCCGAAGGCGACCTGGAAACCGCCGCGCGGCGTTATTTGTTGGCGGGCGGCAGCCTGTTCTATTACGGCGAGAACTTCTTCGCGAACGACTCGCTGCGCGAGTCGATCCGCATCAACGAGCAGGAAGCGCTGCCGCGGCTCGAGAAGATCACGACGGCCAGTGACGACGAGAAGAAGGCGATCGACGCCCGACGCGGGTTCGTGCTGGCCAATATCGCCGAAGCCCAGTCCAAACTCGGCGGTCGCACGCCGGGCCGCGATGGCATGGTCATGATGATCGAGTCGCGCGCAACGTTTACGCGCGCGCTCAATACGTTCAGCCTCGAGGATTATCCGGGACTGTACATGGATATCCTCGACCGGCGGTCCTCGCGCGATCTCGATTTTGCGCGGCGCTTCCGAAAAGGGCAGGGCAACGAGCATTTCACGAATTCGGTCAATCTTCGCCGCCTGATCCTGAAGATCCAGTCGAACCACGCGGGCTACAAGGACGACCTCGGGCGCGCCCGCAACAATCTCGCCTACGCGTTGCAGGAGTGGTCGCGCCGCAACGACGGTGACGAGGGTGAGAAGCAGATCAACGAGGCGATAGAACTGCTGGAGCAGGCGCTGGAAACGCTCGATAGGCTGCCGAGCGTAACCAATCGCATGATCGGCCGCGCCAATCTCGCGCAGGCGCTCGGATTCCGCGCAGCGCGCCATCTTGGACCCGAAGGTGAGGCGGATGTGAAGCGCGCGCTGGACCTCTTCGCTGGCATAGATGCCGAGCTCGACCAGAACAAGGAACCGCGCGTGTGGGCGACGGTGAAGCAGTTCGAGGGCGAGCTTTGGCGCAGCATCGCCGACCGTCGCGAGAAACCCGACGACAAATTTCAAGCGCTGAAGAATTCCTTCGAGCTGTTCCAGAAGGCGCTTGCCGTCATCACCAAGGAATCCGCGCCGAACGACTGGGCGCGTATCAACGCCGACATGGGCTATGCGATGGCGGCGGTGCTGCCGTTGCTTGACGGGCCGAGCAAGCAGCGGGCGGCACGCAACGCGGTTGGCCTGTTTAGCAATGCGTACGGGTTCTTCGGGCCCGGTGGTTTCCAGTACGACATCGAGAAGCTGAAGGACGCGGTCGCGGCTGTGGAAGCTGCGGTTCCGCCTGATCCGCCCAAGGCCCCTGATCCGCCCAAGGCGGCGGACCCGCCGGCGCGGCCATCGGGCCCGGCGACTGGCCCTGGCGGCAAGAAATAGCGCGCGACCATCGAATGAAACTGCCGCCATTTCTGATTGCCGTTGCGGGTGTGAGCCTGGGACTCGGCACGAGCGCTGCCGCGCAGTCCAACGATCCACCCGAGTATCGGTGTGGAAGCGCCTCGCTGACCGAAGTTCGCCGCAAGCCGCCGTTCCCGGGCCTGTTCGGTGCGCTCATTCCGCCATTCGCGCTCATCAATGCGCTGTCGCGCGACGACCTCGCCAAGCTCCCCACGGGTCCGGTGTCGTTCCGCGTGGTCGACGACAAGGGGCGCGACGTCCCGAGCGCGATGATCGGGATCATCTTCAAGGATGCAAACCGGTTTATTGCGGAAGGAAAGGCCAGAGGACCGGCGATTCCGCTGCCGCAGGGCGCCTACGTCATCAACGCCGCCGTGCGCGACAAGGATGGCGTCGTACGCTGGGGCGTCGCCGAGACGACGGTCCGCAAGGACGTCCCGTCGAGCGTTACGGTGAAGCTTCAGTACACACTGCCAACCGCCAACCTGAAACCTGCGTCCGATGCACTCATCGCCGGCTTCAACCTGCCGATCGAGGTTTCCGGGTTGTCGCAACCAAAAGCAACACTCGGCCTTGTGCGAACGGGGGCCGATCCCGTAGCGCCTGACAAAGATGGCGAGGGTCCGTTGCTGGCGGACGCAACGATCGAAGCCGGCCGCGCGTCTGTTTTGGAACTGCCGGGGAAGCCCGGAAAATACGACGTCGTGTATCTCCTGTGCGCGCCGCGGATCACGCTGGCGCGCGTGCCTGTGACCGTTGCGCGTGCGAACGTCGCGATGGAGGCGCCCGATCAAGCGCCCATGGGCTCCAAGCTGCGCGTTGCGCTACGCGGCACGTTGAGCCCGGCTTACACCGTGCATCTCTCCAGCGACGACACCTCGGCGCAGCAGGTCAATCTCGATACGGGCAACGAGCAGGTGACCGAGATCAAGGTGCCGTGGCAACCGGGCAAGTACGAACTCTCGTTGCGCACGCACGACGATGTGGTGTTGGCGCGTCGGACCGTCTCGGTTTCGCCGGTGTCTCTGACGCTGTCTGGTCCGGATGTCATCCAGCTCGGCCACAAGGTTTCGTACACATGGCCGGCTCAGGGTAGCCCGGCGACCTTCAGGCTCGAGCTTTGGACGAAGCCCGCGAAAGGGGAAGCGAAGCGCGTCGCCGAGCTTGGCGGCAAAGACGATCGCCCGGCCGTGGTGCCCGGAGACTACGAGTTGCGGCTGATGCCGTGGGGTGTCGGAAACGATCGCATTCTTGCGCGCAAGACCGTGCGGCTTGAAGGGCGTGCATTCGACAATCCGCCGCGCGAGGTTGCCGCGGGCAGCGACGTCACTGTCAGCTTCGCGCTGCCGGCCGATTTCTTCGACCGAGTCGGGTTTGCACCGCGCGGCGGCGAATTCGACATGTTCGAGGCAAAGTCGCCGCGATCCGCGGGCAGAATGACGCTGACCGCGCCGAAGAAGCCCGGTTCCTACGATCTGGTTTTCATGTTAGGCACCGTCGGCGAACGGGCGATCGCCGAGCGCGTGCCGATCGAGGTGAAGTAGCGTTCGAGTGTGTGTGTTGGATTCAACAGGGAGGACTGACGTGATGATCAAGTCGAAATTGCTCGTTGCCGGACTCGCGGCTGGCGCATTTGCAGTTGCCTTCGCGATGAGTGCATCGAGCGCCTCGGCCCAAGGCGGATATTTCGGGCAGCGCGCCACTCAGGATCGCGACTATTCGCGCATGAGTTCGGCGACGTCGAGCGCATTCAAGGGCCAGAAGGTCACGCTGAAAAAGAAGAAGGCGCGCAAGGCCAAGCGCGCGATGTCCAGGTCCAACTGACGCTAACGCGCATCGGAAAAGCAGAATGGCCGGGCAATGCCCGGCCATTTTTGTTTGTGTAAAGCGGCGCGTGGCGGGGCCTAGTTCCCCGTCACGGCCTGCTTGATCCAGTCGGCGTAGAGCGCGACGCGGGTATAGATCGTCGGCAGCTTCGGCCGTGCACAACCTTCGCCCCAGCTCACGATGCCGACCTGCACGAAGCGGCCGTCGGACGAGAGGAACAATGGGCCGCCGCTGTCGCCCTGGCAGGCGTCCTTGCCGCCGGCAACATCGCCGGCGCAGATCGTCTGATCGGTGACGACGGGCGGTGCGGCACGCATCGCAGCCAATACAAGCGCGGTCAGGGTGTCGTTGGAGAAGCGCAATTGCTTCTGCGCGACGCGGAACGCATCGAGCGACCTGATCGCGCGATACTCCACGATCGACTGGTTGCACGTCTTGCGCTCGACGACACCGATGTTGAGTTCCATCAGCGATTTGGCGGTCGCGCCGCCTTCAGTGGTCTTGCCCCAGCCAACCAGCTTGACCGGCGTGCCGGCGGTATAATCGTTGGACCCGGATGCCAGCGTAATCGGTAGCGCTCCGCTCGATTGCTGCACCGGCCGCTCGAGCTCGATGAGCGCGATATCGTTCGCGATCAGCCCGACGCTTGTGTACTGCGGATGCACGACAATGCGCTTCGCTTTTACGCGATCGCCGTCGCCGAACACGATGCCGCCGGCGAATACGTTCACCTGTTCGACGGGGTGCGGCTTGTCACCTTCGTCCGACTTGGTCATGCAATGCGCTGCCGTGAGCACCCATTGCATGGCGATCAACGAGCCGCCGCACATGATGCCGTCACGGCCGTTGGCGGTGGTGAAGATCGCGACCTGGAAGGGATAGGCGCCCTTCGCCGCGGGCACGCCGCCGACGATCTTGCCCCGCTCTTCAGACGCGTTCTTTCCCTCGATGTCGGCGAGCGCTGCCTGCATGGGCGACATTTTGCCGGCAAACACGGACTCGTCCTGCGGAGCGCCGAGCTTGAGGTCGATGCTTCCTGCGGCGGCGCCTTGGCCACCGGCTTGCGGTGCGGCCGGCCCGCCAAGCCCGCTCGACTGCGCACTCGCCGCCGAAATTCCCGAACAACTGGCAATCACGAGGCCCGCTAGCAACGTACCCCGTCTCACAATCATCCTCATGGTCGTTCCGCTCCTTAGTGGCAAACGCAAATCTCTATTTCCGGCGTCCTTGGTCCACCGGCCATGTTTCCACGCTCATGACAAGCTGTCCAATCGTGGACGCCCGGTCGGTGCTGCGGGTTCCGGAACGCCCGCTCAGCATGGCCTCGACCGGGTCGTCGGCGCCGTCCGAGCGGGTTCCATCCGCAGCCGCGCGCACGAACTGGCAGGGGTCGACAGGCAGCGCGACGCCAGGCTCGAACGGTACGGCGAAGACGACGACGCCATTACGCGAGCGCGGGGCAAGACCGGGTTCGATCGTGCCGTTGCGATACTGCAAATCGACCGTGCGGCTCACCCCGATGTCGATGCGGTTCTGCGAGCCCTGTCGGCAGGCGTTGCCGAGCGGATGCAAGTTCCAGCTATCGTCGAGCGCGAACACGTAAACGAACACCGGGACAGTGCCGCCATTGCGGATTTCGACGCTTGCGCCGTCGCATGTTGTGATCGCGGTGCTTTGATCGAGCACAGTCCGCTGGCCGGTGAAGCGGCAACGACCGGACGCATCGCGCTCGTAGCGCACCAGCGAGGTCTTCGCAGTCGCGACACCAACCGGCAGGCCGCTCGACGGCAGCCCGGCGCGCACGCGCTCGAGCCGCATCAGCAGGCGTGCTCGCGCGAGCGCAGCGACGATGCGCGCGGCGCCTGCTTCGATCGAGACCTTGTCGAGAGAGGCTGCTGGGCCGAATTCCTCGTCGGCGGCGGGAATCCATGACGGTACGAAACGCATACCGTCATTCGTGCGATACCAGACGAAATCCGGCTGCGCATCGTCGATCACGTAACCGCTGTCGGCGGCAATCTCCGCGAGCGCTTTTGCCTCTATGTCTCCGCGCTCTGGCGCGGGCTCGCGCTCCGGCCAATGGCGCGGACGCGACACGCGAAGGATCAATCTTGTTACCGGGACCGCGACGCGCGCGAGACGAGCCCGCGCGAGCAGGTCCGCGTTCGCACTTTTGTTGCAGACCGGGACGCCATCCTTGCGCGTGCACGGAAACTCCGCCGCGGCGATGCGTGCCTCGAGCGCGTCCGCGGCCGTCACCTGCGCATGGCCGAGCGGTTGCTCGGCGTCGGCGCGCTCGTAGAGTGCGAGCACCGTGCCCGGCTCGAGGCCAGCGAGCACGCCGCCAGCGACGCGATCGTTATCGACGGAGAATCCGAGCGGCCGCTCCACCGTTCCGCCGCCGAGCAACTTCGCGTCCATGGCGTCGCCATCGAAGCCCGGCGTCTGGCGCGTGCGCGGCGGGATTTGCCCGCGCATCGCGCGCGAGACTTCGCTCAGCACCTCGCGATAGGTCGAAAGCCCGCCGCGCGACAGCACGCCCACCAGCGCGTCGGTGAACGCGGACACCCAGGTCTGCTCGGCCGGCGCAACGCCGCGCGGCACCGCGAGCTCGAGCGAAATTTCGTCGGATTGCGAGGCGTAGAATGCGACCAGCGAGCCGGTCGTCGGGCCGCCTTTCTTGGAATCGGCGAGCGACTTCTGCCCGCCAGTGGAGGGTGCCGCCGGCGCGGCCGTTGTCGCCGGCGCAAGCTTCAGGCCGAAATCCGCGGCATTGATTTCCTTCGCGCGCGCATCGTCGGTTGCCGCACGCGAGATCGTGCCGGAGTGACAACTGTCGACGACAAGCCACACATGCGCGCCGCGCGCACGCAAGGCGTCGATCAGTTCACCGATCCGGTCGTCGCGGATGACGTTCTCCATGTCGAAGCGCGGCGCCCCCGACTTCGGCGGAATAGCGTCGACCGGTAGAAATGCTTCGTCGAGCCCGTCGTCCTCGTCGCCGTTGTCGTCGGGAATCTGGGTGCCATGCCCCGACATGTAGATGACGATTTGATCGTTTGCGGCGACGCGTGCGGGCAGGGCATCGAACGCGGCGAGGATCGTGGCAGCGGTCGGATCGGCTTTGGAACCCTCAACACCGTCCGCGTAGATATCGATATCGGCGGCGTCGACTCCCAGCGACATCAGCGTTGCCCGGATACGGCGGACGTCGTTTCCCGGCGCACGCAAGGATTTCTGCGGCGGCAGGTTGAGGTAGGTCGACGCCCCGATGAGAACGGCACGCGTCCTGGCGTTTGCCCCGGCCGGAACGCCGCATGCAAGCGCAACCGCGGCAAGGATCACCGTGTAGGCAAGCGACCGCATGTGAAAGGAAACCGGACCCCGAGCAATACGCCACAGTGTTGCAATAGCACCGGAAGCCAACAAGCGCCGCATGGCGAAAGCGTGGCGAACGGGCGGGCGCGACGAAATGCCGGGGTTGGGTGCAGCTACTGCTGAACGGGCTCGCCGGCGCGGCGCAATTGCCCGGTCAGCATCCGTCCCCAGTTGCGGAAGGGCAGCAGCAAAGCCTCCCGGACGCTCGCGACATGCACGCCGGCAACCCCGGTGGCGGGGACAGGTCCCTTCTCCGGCCGGTACAACGTGCCGAACAGAATGTCCCACACCGGAAACCAGGCTGCGAAGTTTTTGTCGATATGCCGGCGGTCGAGCGAATGGTGGATGCGGTGATAGTTCGGGCTGACCAACAGCCACCACAGCGGCCCGTACGACACGTTGACGTTGGCGTGGGTGATGTAGTGCCACGCGAGCGGGATCAGCGACAACGCACCGATCGTCACCGGCGGCAGGTCGAACAGGAGTGACACCGGAAGCGTGATGAACAGCGGCGCGATCAGCCCGTCGAGAAAATGAGCGCGCGTCGCTGTGGTGACGTTCATGTGCTCGTCACTGTGGTGAACGAGGTGCTCCTGCCACATCACCTGATTGGCGTGCTGGAAGCGGTGCATCCAATAGAAGAAGAAATCGTGCAGCAGCGACGCAATCAGCAGCGCCAACAGGGCGCCTCCCAGGCCGCTGATTCCATAGTTTCGCAGATCGATGAAGGGCCCGCCGAGCCGCTGAACCACAGTGACGATGCCGACCGACATCAGCGACACGAGGGCCACCGCCAGCCACATCGTTAGGATGGAAAAGCCGATGTTGAGCTTGTAATGCGCGCGCGGAACCTTGATCGCTGGACAAAAATATTCAGCGATGCCAAGCATCGCGAACATCACGAACATCAGGACGATCGTATCGTCGAACAATACGCGCGCGACCCACGCGACGACTTGCTCGGCCATCCGCTACTCCGGCCACAGGCGCACACACTGCGCGCGTCTTTACGATCTCATCAAGGCGGCCGTCTGTTGTCGGCGGCCTTTACCTGACCAAATGATACTCGCGCGGACGCGATCTGTACGCGTCCGCGCGAGTAATTTTTCCAGCGTCGAAGACCTAGCGGCGTTTCGCCTTGGCCTTGTACTTGACGCCTTGCGCGGTCGGCTGCGCCCAGAACAGGCAGCTGAACGGCAGACCAGCGGCCATGATCGCCTGCTCTGACGTCATCTGCTTGCCCGTCCATTTCTGGACGACGATCGAACAGAACATCAGGCTGACGGCTGACGCCGCCGCGATACTCAGGCCGACCGTGGCACCAGTGCTCAGCACCGAGCCCGTCGACACGACCGGAACGCAAGCCGCCCGCGCCGGGAGCGTACTTGCGGCGAACAGGGACGCTACGAGCGCCCAAGTCACAACTTTCTTCATTGTCCACCCCAGTGAGAAATCCCTACCGCCCTCACAGCTATCGACCGGGATGCGGGTGGTAAATGCGTGCGGCAGGGCTATGCACACGTTTTCCGGGGCATTTGGTGCGACATCTGAGGGAGTGTGACTAAATCCCCACAGTCGAAGGCACCCTTGTTGCGCGTCTTCCCGGGTGCTCGTCAGCCTCGACGTGGCGTGTCATCCGCGGCAATAATCGCGCCCGGCCCGGGCGACCGGTCTGTCTGTGGGGCGCAAACGCGGAATGCTGACGTCGGCGGAACTTGTCTGGCTGCTGGCGGCGGTTGCGAAGGGCGATCAGACCGCCTTCGAGCGGCTGTACGAAGCGACCCGCGCGAAACTTTACGGCATCCTGCTGCGTATCTTGCGTCGGGCGGATCTCGCGGACGAGGTCATGCAGGAGACCTATCTCAAGATCTGGGCCAGCGCAGGCCAGTTCGACCCGGCTGTCGCGTCCCCCATCACGTGGATGGTGGCGATCGCTCGCAACCGGGCGATCGACGTCGCCCGCAAGAAGACCGAGCCCTCGGTCGAGGACAACCCCGCAGCGATGGATGTCGCGGCCGACACGCCCGACCCGCTGAGTGCGCGCGAGATGACCCAGGACCTGCGCAGGCTGCTCGCCTGCATCGGCCGGCTCGATGCCGAGCGCCGCAAGCTCGTCCTGCTCGCCTACTACAACGGCTGGAGCCGGGAGCAGCTGGCGAAGAATTTCCGGCGGCCGGCGAACACCATCAAGACCTGGCTGCGGCGCAGCCTGCTCGAAATCCGCGCGTGTCTCGGCTCATGACACTCACCGACGACCATATCGCACTCGCAGCCGAATTCGTGTTGGGCACCTTGCCCGCCGACGAGCAGGCGCGCGCGGAGCAATTGATCGGCGCGGAGCCCGACTTCGCAGCCCTGGTGCGCGACTGGGAACGCAAGCTCGGCGAACTGAACGCGATGGTCGCCACGGTCGAGCCGCCGGACGGCATGTTCGACAAGATCAAGGAAAAGCTTGGCGAGACCGTACAGGTTTCCACGCGGCTGCCGGAGATCGTCGTTCCGCCGCCGGCTGATCCCCTGTCGGCGCCCCTGCCGCGCGCGGAACGCGTCTCGCCGCGTCAGGTCAACATCCCGACGCGCCCGCCGGAGCAGGTGGCCGTTCTGCGTACGCGTGTTCGCCGGCTGCGCGACTTCGGTGCGGCGATGACCGCGATCGCCGCCGTGCTGGCTGTGTTCATTGTCACTTCGCTGATCAAGCCGGATATTCTTCCGTCGCGGTTGCGGCCCAAAGGCGTGGACGGCGTGCGTGACGGTCAGCTTGTTGCGGTTTTGCAACGCGATGCGCAATCGCCGGCGTTCGTCGTCACGGTTGATCTCAACACGCGCCAGCTGGTAATGCGCCGCGTCGCCGCCGACAATCCGGTTGGCAGGGCCTACCAGCTTTGGCTCGTCTCCGCGAACGTGTCTCCGCGTTCGCTCGGAATTGTGAGCCGCGAGGATTTCACCACCACGTCGTTCATCGCGAATGTCGATGCGACGACGATCAGCAATTCGCTGTATGCGATCTCGCTCGAGCCCGAAGGCGGTTCGCCGACCGGCTTCCCGACCGGGCCCGTGCTTTGGTCAGGCCGCATGATCGAAGCTTCGCCGCCACCGCCCCCTTCGCGGCGTTAGCCCAAAAGAAATGGCGCGCCACTGAGGGCGCGCCAAATCCAAACAAACGCAACAAACGCAACTTCGCGTCGCCAAACGCTAACGAATGATGTTGCCCTCAGCACGCGTGACGGCAATGACCTTGGTCGCTTTCACAACCGGTCCGCTGACCTGAACGTTGGTGGACGCCGGTTCGATCCGCGCTGTGAGACCGACGACCATGACGGCGATAGCCGCCACAAGCGACATCACGACAACTTTGACGTGGGTCTTCTTGTCCGCAGTCGCGAGCGATGTGTTTTCATACATGACCACTCTCCCGAGTGTCCGGCCCTCTTTCGCGGGGCGTGCGAACGGTGAATTTTCGGAGCGGCACGACAAAACGCCCGCCCGTGCAGAATAAACGTAGGAATCCGGGAAAGGTTTCACCAACCCTGCTCACGCAGCGGTGATCAGGTGCGGCAATTTCGGCAAGTAATTGAGGAAGCAAATATTTTCGTAAGAGCCGTGCCGGTCCACGAAAAGCAATTCAGGCGACATTCGGGCACGCGCTGGCGCCCGAATGTCGAATGACATGTTGCCTAGACCGGTTTCGTCTCGTTCGCGTCACGAACCGCTGGGTCGAAACCCATGGCATGCGCGAACTCCGCGTACACCTCCGTGGGCTGGCCGTACTGCCACGGGAAACGGTTCATCCTGCGGCTGTAGTAGGGATCTTTCACCCACTGCGCCTTCGGCATGCTTTGCTTGAAAGCCTTTGGAGTTGCGATCGGAAGCTCGACGCATTTCGCGACTTTGGGATCGCGGATAACGCCCTTCGGGTCCTTGCCCTCAGCAACCGCCTCCATGTCTTTGAAGAACTGATTGCGGATCATGGAAATTCCGCGGTCGGAAGAGCCGAGCAATTCCTTGCTGCGATCGGCGATGGCGCCCTGACCGACCCACGCGATGATGTCCTGGTTGATGATGTGGCTCGAAATCCATCGTCCCTTTGAATCTTTGATCGGCCCGTACCAGGTCGGGACGCGGTTCTGCACGTAGGGCTCATTCTCCGTCGGAACGCGCGTGAAGAACCAGCAGATGTTGAGCGTGTTTTCGTCATCGACGGGAATGCGCCACTCGAAATGACTCCCGAGGAAGAACCCGTTCGGCCACAGCGTGACACGGCCGGTGGTCCAGAGCGGATCCTGCTCGGTCGCGCCTTCGCGGATGCGCTTGTATTGGAAGCCGTATTCGAATTCGTCGAACGCAATCTTGAGGTGCTTTGGCGCGTAGGGGCCGAACTCGCCGCGCTGGCGAATGCTCCAGTTGTCATGCATCCACTCGAAGTGCACCGGGTCGATGGAGTTTTCCTGACACTGGAACCAGTTGCAGGGCACTTCTGCACCAACGATCTCCATGAAGCCGTTGGTCCAGGTGAAGGGCTCCCACATCGGCAATTCCGGCGCGGGGTCTGGACCCATGTAGGCCCACAGCAGGCCGGCCATTTCGCGCACCGGATACGCAGGGCTCGTGCACTTCTTGCGCAGCGGCGACTTCGGATTGAACGTGTCCTCGAACGGCTGCTCGACGCAGCCGCCTTTCTCGTCGATCAGCCAGCCGTGGTAGTTGCAGCGGATGCCTTCCTTCTCGACGAAACCGTACGAGAGATCGGAGCGCCGGTGCGGGCAATGGCGGTCAAGCAGGCCATAACGGCCCGAGAGGTCGCGGTAGAGGACGAGATCTTCACCCATCAGCCGGATCGGCTTGATCGGGTTGTCGTTGAGTTCGCTCGCGCCGCCGATCGGATGCCAGTAGCGGCGGAGCAGTTCGCCCATCGGCGTGCCTTTGCCGACGCGGCACAGGAGTTCGTTGCGGGCCTTTTCCATGGGTGTTCCTCGGATGCTTTGAGGGAATTATCCAAACCTGGCGGTTCTCCGCAAGCAGACCGGGCTATGTCGTTCGCAACCCTGTCCTGACACAATCGGGCCGTCGGGGCATGATCGCCGGCGTGCACGGCTTTTGGTCGGGACTGGCCTGCCGGCATGCCGGATTGCGGGGCGGAATTGCGCGCGAGGACTGTCCGGTTCCTTCGGGTTGTGGCGATCGTTTCGGCGGTTGGCGCGGCAGCAAACTACGCTTTTATCGCCCGGTCCCACCCGACAGGCGTCGAAATCGCGGTCAGCCTCCTTTCGGGGGCGATCACCGGATCTGTCATCACGCTATTCGAGATCCAGGCCCAGTCCCGGTCCGGTTCGCTCATTCGCCGGCTGCCGCTGCTGATTAGTCTGCTGGTGCGCACCGTTATTTATGGGGCAGCGTTCATATTTCCGCAGAGACTGGCGCTGCTGGCTCTGTCGCAATTCATGACTGTGTCCGAACGAGAGGCATCAAATCTGCTCGCCAACCGCAGTGCTTATGCGTTCATCGGCATCTCGCTTGCGATCAATCTCGTGTTCATTCTGCGGCGGCTGCTGGGCGCGAAGGCGTTGGTGTCGCTAGTGACCGGACGCTATCACCGGCCGCGTGCGGAGGAGCGGATTGTCCTGTTCTTCGATCTGCGCGGCTCGACCGCGCTGGCCGAGCGGCTTGGTGACGCGGCATTCCTCAATCTGCTCAATCGCGTCTTCTATCTCATCACCGATCCTGTTCTCGACTCGCGTGGCGAAATCTACCGCTACGTCGGGGATGAGGTGATCATCACCTGGGCCGCGGAAGCAGGATTGCGCGATGCGGCCTGCGTTACCTGCCTGTTTGCGATCACGGATCTCATCGCCAGCGAACACGACGCCTTCGTTGCTGAATTCGGGGAGGCGCCTCGCTTGCGCGGCGCACTGCACATCGGTCCGCTGATGATCGGCGTTATCGGCGATCTGAAAACCGAGATCGTGATGGTCGGCGACACGATGAACACCACCGCACGAATCGAGGATGCCTGCCGCGTGACCGGCAACGACTACATCGTCTCGGGTGATCTATTGCGCAGATTAGGTGGGCTTCCGGCGGGTGTGGTGGCAACGGCGATCGAGCCGATACCGCTACGCGGGAAGGAGTTGGCGGTCGATCTATTCGCGCTGGCGCGTGGGGATCGAGAAGCGGTTGGCCGCGTGGCCAACTAGATGCTGCCGACGGTCTTCAGCCGCGCCCGCGGATGGATCTCCGACTGCGAGAGCACGGGGGTTTGGGCCCGGAAACGCTCGACGATCGAGCGCACGAACGGCCGGATACCCGCGGATGTCACCAGCACCGGCGCCTCTCCCTGCTGGGCGGCCGCCTCGAACCGTTCGCGTACCAGCGTGATGAATTCGGAGAGACGGGATGGCTGCATCGCGAGTTGGCGGTCGTCGCCCTGACCGACCAGGGACTCCGCAAACGCCTGTTCCCATTTGGCCGACAGCGCAATCAGGGGCAGGTAGCCGTTGATGGACGTGTATTGGGCGCAGATTTGCCGCGCCAGGCGAGCCCGCACGTGCTCGACCAATCCAGCCGCGTTGCGCGTGAACGAGAGACCATCGGCGATGCCTTCGAGGATTGTTGAGAGGTCGCGGATCGAGATGCGCTCGGCCAGCAGCATTTGCAGCACGCGCTGGATCCCTGTGGTCGTGATCTGCGCCGGGACGATGTCCTTGACGAGTTCGCCCTGTTCCTTCGGCAACTCCTTCACGAGCTTCTGGACCTCGGCGTACGACAGGAGCTCGGAGACATTTGCCTTGATCAGTTCGGTGAGGTGGGTTGCGAGCACAGTTGCGGCGTCGACGACAGTGTAGCCTTTCACCGACGCTTCTTCCTTGAGCGACGCGTCGACCCATGTTGCCGGCAGTCCGAACGTCGGCTCGGTGGTGTGAATGCCGGGCACGTTGATCTGACCGCCACCCGGATCCATCACCATGTACTGCGCGGGCCACACACGGCCGCTGCCGGCTTCCACCTCCTTGATCTTGATGACATAAGCGTTCGATTCGAGCTGGACGTTGTCGAGGATGCGCACCGCCGGCATGACAAAGCCCATCTCGCTCGCGAGCGAGCGCCGCAGCGCCTTGATCTGTTCGGTCAGGCGGTCGCTGCCGTCCGGCGAATTGACCAGCGGCAGCAGGGCGTAGCCGAGTTCGATCTTGAGGTCGTCGATCTTTAGGGCCGTCGTGATCGGCTCTTCCGTCGGCGCCGTCTTTACATCCGCGGCCGTGGCAAGGTTCGCGGCTGCTGCCTCGCGATCCACGCGCCTGTCGACAATGAACGCCAGGGCTCCCGCGCCGCCGCCGAGCAGCAGGAACGGAAGCATCGGAATGCCTGGCAAAAACGCCATCACCATCATCACCGCGCCTGACATACCGAGCGCTTTTGGATAACCGGAGAGCTGCCGCAGCAGGGCCTTGTCGGCGGATTCGCTCAAGCCGGCCTTGGAGACGAGCAGGCCGGCGGCGGTCGACACGATCAGCGCGGGCACCTGCGTGACCAGGCCGTCGCCGACCGTGAGGATCGTGTACGTGCGCCCAGCCTCGGCGAAGGTGATGCCCTGCTGCACGATCCCGATGATCATGCCGCCGATGATGTTGATGAACACCACGAGGAGGCCGGCGACGGCATCGCCACGCACGAACTTCGAAGCGCCGTCCATGGCGCCGAAGAAGGAGCTTTCGTCCTCGAGGTTCTTGCGCCGCTTGCGCGCCTCCTTCTCGTCGATCAATCCGGCGGACAGGTCAGCGTCGATCGCCATCTGCTTGCCGGGCATTGCATCGAGGTTGAAGCGCGCGGCGACTTCCGCGATGCGGCCGGAGCCCTTGGTGATCACCACGAAATTCACGATCACCAGGATCGTGAACACGATGATGCCAATCACGAAGTTCCCGCCCATGACGAAGTTGCCGAATGCTTCGATCACGTGGCCGGCAGCGGATGTCCCCTCGTGTCCGTGCGCGAGGATGAGGCGGGTCGATGCGAGGTTGAGCGCAAGCCGCAGCATGGTCGCGATCAGGAGGACGGTGGGGAACGCAGAGAATTCGAGCGGAGCCTGGATGAACAAGGCGGTCATCAGGATCAGCACTGCGAAGATGATCGACAGTGCGAGTGCAAAGTCGAGGAGTAGTGGCGGCAGCGGCAAAATCAGGACGACGAGGATCGCCAGCACGCCGACCGCGAGCGCGAGATCGCCGCGCTTGGCAAGGTCGCCGAGACTGCTGAGACTCGGGAGGCCAAACGCAGGTTTTTGTCCGGCCGAGAGATCGGTCACAAAATTCCATCCGCGCGAAAGGGGAGGATCGCCACGAGGCAATTTTTGCCGGGTGCATGGTTAGCGGAGCGTTAACGCCGCTGGCGATTTGCATCCCTCCGGGTGAAGCGTGAAACGCGCTCGTCCGGATGAACATCCCTTCATCGGGCGCGAGCTAGCGTGTTGGAATCCTTACGTAAATTTAAGTTGCTCGGCCATGTGCGCGCCTTTGAATTGTCGGCAAGGGCGTCCACGTTTGTGGCTCACGCACCACGCAAGGCCAAAAACCAACAAAGGGGATCGCCATGTGGAAGAAAATTTTGATCGGCACCGCTGCGCTTGCGCTTGCAGGTTCTTCGCTTGTTTACGCGCAGCAATTCGGGCGGCCGGATCGCCCGCGCATGCTGCAGCGCTGGCAGCCGAACGCCGAGGACATCGCTGCGTTCACCGACGCGCGGATCGCCGCGATGCGTGCCGGTCTGAAGCTGACGGCCGAGCAGGAGCGCAACTGGCCTGCATTCGAAACCGCCGCGCGCAACATCGCCAAGCTGCGTGCCGAGCGCTGGGCCTCGTTCCGCAACGAACCGCGGCCGGGCAACATCGTCGAGTTCCTGCAACGCCGCTCCGATACCGCGACACGCAGTGCAGCAGCGCTCAAGCAGCTTAGCGACGCCACCGGCCCGCTCTACGGCAGCCTTGATGACGGACAGAAGCGCCGCTTTGGCATGCTGGCGCGCATGCTGCGGCCGCAGCGCACGGCCTGGATGCATCGCGACGGCTTCGGGTTCCGCGGCGACGGCCCGCGCGGCATGCGCCGCGGGGAGAATTTCGATCCGGGCTCCAACCGCGGCTTCGAACGACGCCGCTTTGGCGAAGGCGTTCCGGGTTCTGAAGGGCCGCGCGGTCGGGATCGCGATGCAGCAGCCGATGGCGACGAGCCGAGCGAGCTCTAGCGTGGCACGCGCGTATCGGCAGCTACTGTGAAGTGGCGGCGCGCAGGCCATTGCTTCGTTTTCCAACGCGGAAGATAGCGCTGCTGGACAGGGCCTGACGCGTTTGATAGAGGACGCGCGCTGCGATAGTCTCGCAGCTTTGGTGGTGCGGGCGCATAGCTCAGTTGGTAGAGCAGCTGACTCTTAATCAGCGGGTCCCAGGTTCGAGCCCTGGTGCGCCCACCAAGACAAATCAGCGACTTAGCGCCCACCTCGACAACTCATTCCGACACGCTGCAAGGCGCTCATTCCGACAAACCTCCTCTCTTTGTTCTAGCTTCCAATCGTTTTCTTGCGCCCGCGCGTCGTTGCTTCATGGTTGTCTGTGCATCGCAGGAGCGCGGCCGTCGTGCGATGACCGCTGAGCGCGCGAAGTTGCGCGTCAGTTAGATCGGAATCCGCACCTTCAACATTGCCGCCGTGCCGCAAGCCCATGAACTTCCGATCGGGCTCAATCCCGGCGGCATCGCGTATTTCGGCGACCTCATGACGAAACGTGTGTTCGTTCCACGGAAGGTGAATCTTGCGTTTGGCGTCAGGTTCATCGCGCATGACGATGAGGGTGCCGCGCCGGGGCTGGCTGTCGAGCCGCGTCACCAATTCAGGCCAAAGGGACGTGCCGTCGGAGTCAAACAGAGGTAGGTCGATCAACTCCCCGGTCTTGTAGTGGAATATCCGCGCGACCTCGGGCGCATCTGCCGGACGATAGTTCACCCAGGATAGACGAGAGAGGATGTCGACCTCGCGCTGCAGCCAGAAGTAAGCGATCATGGCGGCCGTTCCGATCGACGCGCGTCCGCCAGCGTCGGCAGCGGTTACAAATCGCCGGAGCTCTGCAAAGGTCACGGCCTTCGTCGTTTTTGCCTTGTGGCCTATGCCCATCTTGGAAAATGGATTGTCCAACGGAACGTCAGTGGGCTTGTCTCGGTGAGCAACGTTCCACGCTCGACGACAAACTTGCATGCACAGCAGCGCCGTCCTGAGACGTGATCCTCCGTCTGGCTTTTCCGATAATCGTGCATGCAGGCGGTCGGCTGCGCCGTGGGTAATGCTGCTAAGAGACAGAGCCCCGAAGCGACGGTTTCGCACCAAGTATGGCACCGGGAGCCGACCGAGCTTGATCCTATCGATAATCCCTTGCGGCGACAGGCCATAATGTTCCGCTATTTGCTTTCGTGTCAGTAGCCGGGCGAGTGCATCTAGCTTTCCTTAGCCAACGGGCAACACCCTTACAGGCGAGCGTGTTTTACATGCTTCGGGTCCACGCGCCCGGTGGGTGCACTCATTGTCAAAGCGCACAACCGACCTCAGTCTCGAAACTCGTGAACAAATTCACATTTGTTCACGAGTGGCACCGGCTGCTGCAAACCCAACGTGGGCCGCACGGCGAAGCGCAGATAACACTGAGTTATCGGCGTCTGTGCGTCTATCATCTCGCGTTAGTCCAGCTTGATTTTTCGCTAAGTCAGAAACAATTTTTCGGCGAGGCCGCCAAGGATCGACGCGTTCTCGGCGGGAGAAAAGCGGGCTGCTTTGACAATTGCCATCGGCGCTGGATCGCCAATGGGAAATGGCTTGTCGGATCCCATCATCAAGCGCTCTGCGCCAACCGTATCCGCCAGAAAGCGCAAGGCGCGAGGATCGTGCACGATTGTGTCGTAGTAAAGCGCGGCTAGGCTCGCGGCTGGATCGCGCACCTTGTCCCGATCGAGCTCGTAATTGCGACGTAACCGGCCAAGCACATAGGGAAGGGCGGCACCTCCGATGCCGATTATGATTCTGACGTTGCGATAGCGCAGGACATGGCCGGAAGCGATGAGCCTGGACACCGCGATAAGCGCGTCCGTAATACGCCCGATGGCGTTGGCCAATCCGAAATCACGAACGCGCGGATCGCCGCTTTCGAACGCCGGGTGAATGAACAATACGAAGCCGAGTTCGTCGGCCGCACGCCAGAATGGATCGAGTGCCGAATCGTCGAGAACACCGCCGGCGCCTTTGGGCTGTGTCCCAATCATCGCTGCGCGAAATCCAAGCCGGTGTGCGCTTCGGAGAACCTCTGCTGCGCGACCGCCATCCTGTAACGGCACGGTCGCAACCGGAATCAACCGCGAGTCGCGGGACGCGGCCGTGTGCATGTGCTCGTTGGCCAGTCGAGACCATCGTTCGCCTTCTTCGGGGGGCAACTCATACCCAAACATATCAAGCCACCCGCTCACCACTTGCCGATCGATCCCTTGGCTCCCAAGCCATTCGAATCGTTCGGGCAAATTGGTCAGTTGCGGCGAAACCGGCCGCGTCGGTTTGCCGCCCGCAAAGGAGAAGGCAACCGTCTCGCCATGATCGACGAGCCTGACCGAGGCAAACGTCGAAGCTTGCTGCCGTATCGCATCGATCAGGCTCGCGGGCACGAGATGAGCGTGGCAATCGATGATCATGCTTGCCTTCACTCGATCGGGGCGGAGGAGCTCGATCGCCCATCGTAGTGGCCAACCGCAATGCCGCCGACTTTAGCCAGCCACGCGCGGGGCATGTCAAAAGAATTTCGAGCAGGTGCTCACAAAATCCATGCATGTGAATTTGGTCGGGCAACCTTGATGTGTTCGGCGCCCAGCGGAGTCCCCCTCGTTTTTTCACAGCCATGCAAAGTTGGTGCGCGCCCTGAAAATAATTTGACCGTCTACGGCCGAACAGAGCAGAAGACGCCGCTGCAATGTTTTTGGTGAAAAGCGATGCAACCCAATCGTTCGGAGTCCGTCGCCCTCGGCAACGGCGAGATAGAACTGCGCGACATCGGGCGCGGCCGGCCTCTGTTGTTCCTGCATCCCGGAATGGGATTGTTCGGTGCTGACCCGTTTCTCAATCTACTCGCCGAGCAGTTTCGGGTGATCGCGCCGTCGCATCCCGGCTTCGGTTTGAGTGGGTTGCCGGAATGGATGAGCAGCGTCGATGATCTGGCCTACCGCTACCTTGATCTTTTTGAAGAGCTCGACGTCCGTGATGTCATCCTCGTCGGTTCGTCGTTCGGCGGATGGATTGCCGCCGAGGTTGCTGTGAAATCGGTGGAGCGCATCGGGCGCCTGGTCCTTATCGATCCGCTGGGCATCAAAATTGGCGGCCGTGAACAACGCGACATTGCGGACATCTACGGCTTGCCGCGCGACGAGCTGGATCGTCGGCTCTATTGCGACGTGTCCGTGAAACCGGACATCGCCAAACTCTCAGACGAAAAGCTCAAGATCTTCGCCCGTAATCGCGAGTCCGAAGCCCTGTTTGGCTGGTCGCCGTATATGCACAATCCTAAGCTGCGGGGCCGGCTGCATCGGATTGCTAAGCCGGCCTTCGTGCTGTGCGGCGCCAATGACCGCATTGTATCTCCAGATTATGGCCAGGCGTTCGCTGCTGCAATTCCCGGCGCTGCATTCGGGGTGATCTCCGGCGCGGCGCACTATCCGCACATCGAACAGCCGCAAGACTGCGTGCGCCACATCCAACAATTTCTCGAGAACCAGATAGCTGTCGGGACGCTTGCCTGAGCGGTCGGGGATCATCCAATGCGCGTGTTTCATTTCACCGAGCAGCCTTATCCCGACGCCTGGAAAAACGGCCTGGAATCGCTGCGTGTGACATTGCCCAATGCCATGTGTGATCCGCACGTGGCGGCGGATCTCTATCAGCGCTATCAAGACGAATGGATGCTGGCCGACGAACTCGGCTTTGACATCATGGTCAACGAGCATCACAGCACGGCGACTTGTCTGTCCGCGTCCTGCAACATTACGTTGGCGGTTCTCGCCCGGATCACCAAAAACGCAAGACTGCTGGCGTTGGGCGTCCCGCTCGCAAACCGGACTGATCCGCTGCGCGTGGCGGAAGAGCTCTCGATGATCGACGTGATGTCACGCGGCCGACTCATCATGGGATTTGTCAAAGGCGTACCGGTCGAAGTGTTTATTGCGAACTCCAATCCCGTTCGCATGATGGACCGCCTGTGGGAGGCGCACGATTTCATCATCAAGGCGATGACGCATTGCGATGGGCCGTTCAACTGGGAGGGCTGTCACTTCCAATACCGCAACGTCAACGTCTGGCCGCGGCCCTGGCAGCAGCCGCACCCGGAAGTATGGATCACGGCGTCAAGCCTGAGCAGCGCAGCTCCGCTTGGCGAACGCGGCGTGGTGCTTGCGACGTTTCTGACGGGTTATCGCACCAGGGAGATGGTTCAGCGTTATCGGGAAGGATGGCAGCGCGTTCGAAGTACGCCAGTTCCGACCGATCGGGTGGCGTATCTCGCGCTCGCGGCGGTTGCCTCGACCGAGCAGGAAGCGATGCGGCGCGCCAATGAAGTGGCGCGTTATGTGGCGACGACCGGCTTGATTGCCGAGCCGTTTCGGAATCCGCCGGGATACGCGACCATCGATGACAATGTTCGCCTGCTGAAGCAGACGGGCAGGGCGCCGCGCATGGTTCCCGCACGCGACGGCCGCATGATCAACGTGGCGGGGCAGCCGTCAGTGCGCGATCTCATCGACGCCGGACTGATGTTTGTCGGCACCCCAGACCAGGTCTATCGACAGATCGTCGAATTCGAGCAGGCTGCTGGCGGCTTCGGCAATTTGCTCCTGATGCTGCAGGGCGGCGCTCTGAACCATGCGGATACGACGGACACGTTGACACTGTTTGGCAAGGAGGTGCTGCCACGTCTGCGCGGGTACGCAAGCCCCGCGGCAACGATGCCGTCAGTAAGCGTCCCCGCGTGACTGTTTTGATCGGGACGCTCCAGCGCGACCTTTGAGCAGGTCCGCGAGCCGCCGAAGCTCAGCCCGCATCTGGCGTGCGATTTTATCCCGGTTGCTCGTTAACCGGTCCGCTGGTCCGCCCACCCCAAGAATGAGGGCGCGATTGTGCGCTGCCGTAGGGACCAGCATCGAAAGCATCGCGCCGCCGAAAAACGCCTGGGTGGTGACATAATCGCTGTAGGTCGTGAAGACGTGGTCCTGCTTGCTGAGCTTGTGAAGGCGGTCGAGAAGCTGCCGCTCGGAATAATCCGACGCGCGAAGCTCGCCCGCCACGATTGTCCGTCGATAGATCTTGGTGGCCGCTGCACGATCCATCCGGCTCATGAAAAGCCAGCCCATCCCGCTCTGGATCATCAGTCGCCGCGTCCCAACCGGCGTGTAGAGTTGAACCGGCTGCGTGGATCGCAACGCCTTCACGTACTCAATGTGCAGGTCGTTGGGCGTTCCCACGACAATCAGTTCACCGGTCAATTCCTGCAGGGCATGCATGACGTCCATCAGGACGCCGTCCTCGATTGCCGTCGACGTCAGACGGCTGCCGAGCTCGGGCAGCTTGTCGGTCGGATAGTAGTATCGTGAATTTCGATCGAAGCTGAGATAGCCGCAACTCACCAGGCTTTTCAGCAGGGCAGCCGCGCTCGATATCGGGTAGCGAAGATTGCCCGCGACGTCCTTCAGCCGCAGCGGCTGCTTGCAGGCTCCGAACTCCTCAAGGATTCTCAAGACGCGAACGGCTGATTTGGTGTCACTCATGAAATGCGCGGTCTTCCTCGCGACGTGAAAGCGCCAATTACACCATCGTACATTGCTGTTTCACGGATATGAAAAATCGCTGCAGCGTCCGGCGCCGAGTTACAGCTCGAGCGCCGCCGGTGTATGAACGGGTGCGAGCGTGGATCTGACGCATTTCGTCTCTCGACGATGCCTCGAAGAGGCAGGTGCGATTTTGGGGTCGGGCGGACTTGAGCATGATCCGGATTCAACCCGGCCGCTTGACAGAAAGTGCATGATATTTTGTAATATACAAGTGATATATCACATCTAGAGGCCATACGCCCGGTCATGATTGCCGAGCAAATCTTCAACGGCATTGTCCTCGGCAGCATGTATGCCCTGATTGCCTTGGGTTACACGCTGGTTTTCGGCGTGCTCGACAAGCTGAATTTTACGCACAGCGAAATCTTCATGTCGGGCGGATTCATTCTGGTGACTGCGCTCGGCCTTGGCGCACCCCTATGGGCGGCACTGCCGATCGTGTTCGTCGTCTGCGGCCTCATGGGGCTGGTCGTCGAGTTCGTCTCGTTCCGCAGATTCCAGACCGCCGATGCTCAGGTCACAGCGGCGCTGAGCTCGCTTGCGCTCGGCCTCATCATGATCGACGTCGTGCAAAAGACGTTCGGTACCGAACCTATCGAGGTTGAAATTCCGCACGCAATCCGCACTGCGGGCTTTGAGCTTTACGGATTTCGACTCGCATGGATCAAGTTGCTGACGTTGGTGTTCACGTTGCTGTTGATGCTGGCGTTGCATCTGCTGATGACGCGCAGCGCGATCGGACGAAATATCCGCGCCGTTGCGGAATCCCCCGTCTCGGCGACGCTATTGGGGGTCAACGTTAAGCGCGTCAATCAACAGACATTCTTCATCGCGTCGGCATTGGCCGGGGCCGCGGGGCTGCTGCTCGCTATGCGCACGGGTGTCGCCAGCTCGGATATTGGCCTGTCGTTCGGTCTGAAAGCCTTGGCGATCATGGCGATCGGCGGCATGGGCGATCTGCGCGGCGCGGTGATCGGCGGAATTATGGTCGGCGTCATCGAGGCGCTCGCGGTGCAGTTTGGTCTGGGCAAGATTGGCGACACCGTCGTCTGGATTTTCATGATTGTCGTTCTGCTGGTACGTCCGGCCGGCTTGTTCGGCCGCAGCCTCGCCAGCGATGTGCGCGCATGATCCAGGATCATCTGTTCTTCACCGGCATCAACATTCTGCTCGCGTGGAGCGTCTATATCATCCTGCTGTCGGGAAGCCTCTCCTTTGCCAACGGCGGGTTCATGGCGCTGGGCGCGTATGGCAGCGGCGTGCTGACCGTCAAATTTGGCGTGCCGCTTGTTCCGGCGCTCCTAGTGGCCGGAGTTGGCGCCGGACTCTTCGGCGCCCTCGTTGGCTATCCAGCTCTGCGCACGCGAGGCGTCTACCTGATCATGGTGACGGTGGGCATTACCTTCTGCGTACAGGTCACTATCGAGAACATCCGATACGTGGGCGGCGTCGGTGGACTGCGGGGGTTGTTCGGGACGACCATATGGCACGTTTATGCGATGGTGGCTCTCGTCGGGCTTGGGCTCTGGTGGTTGTCGCGTTCGCATCTGCAGCGCATGCTCGATGCAGTGCGCGCAGACGAACAGGTGGCGCGCGCGCTCGGCATTAATGCGGTGTATCTCAAGGTGCTCGCCTTTGGCTCGGGCGCCTTCGTGGCCTCGATGGCCGGTGGCATGTACGGCCATTACATGGCGTTCGCCAGTCCCGAGCATTTCAACATATTCGTTTCGATCTTCGTGGTGCTCTATGTCGTCCTCGGTGGCGTCAACAACCTGTGGGGCCCGGTTGTCGGCGCGACGTTGATGACACTGACGCCAGAGTTGATCCGTGGGCTCGCCCAGTGGCGTCCGCTGGTCTTCGGCGTGGTCATCATTCTTCTCCTGCTGGTACGGCCAGATGGCCTGCTGTCGTTTCGCACCGTCACGATTCGAAGGGCGACGGGCGCTCTCGCGCGAGTCTGGCGCCGGTGGATCGGCGCCGACGATGCGGGTATGCAGACGGAAGCCGTCGCGGCCGCGCGTGTTGAGAAGGAACTCTCAACGTGAGCGCCGGCGGCGACGCTCCTCTGCTCGAGATCATGACGCTGACCAAGAACTTCGGCGGCATCCGGGCGCTCGACGGGATATCGCTCTCGGTACGACCGCACGAGATTCTTGGCATCATCGGCCCGAATGGCGCCGGCAAGACCGTGTTGGTGAACTGCATCACCGGCTTTTACCGCGCGACGTCCGGATCGATCCGGTTTCTCGGGCAGGACATCACCACGATGCCGCTGCACCGGATCGGCCGGCTCGGCATCGCGCGTACGTTTCAGAACATCCGGTTGTTCGGGCGACTGACGGTGCTCGAAAACGTCGTGTGCGCCAATCGGGAATGGATCGGCCGTCCGCTGCGGTCGCTGTTCTCCGCCGGCAATAGCGACGCCTTTGCCAAGCCCGCGCTCGATCTGCTGGAACGCATGCGTCTGCTCGCAAAGGCGGACGATCTGGCGAGCAGCCTTTCCTACGGTGAAGCGCGGCGGCTGGAAATCGCGCGGGCACTCGCCACGCGCCCGAAGTTGCTGTTCCTCGACGAGCCGTCGGCCGGAATGAACGATCAGGAGACCGAGGAGCTCATCGCCGACATTCGCAACAATTTCGACCTCGTGGATTCGATCGTCACCATCGAGCACGACATCGCATTCATCCGGGCGCTATCGCATCGCATCGTGGCGATGGACTACGGCCGCAAGCTCGCGGAGGGAACGCCGGCAGAAGTCTTCACCAATCGGCAGGTTGTTGACGCCTATCTCGGGGCCGAGCACACCGATGAGTGACGCGGTGTTGACCATCGACCGTCTCGAGGTGGCCTACGGGCCGATCAAGGCTTTGCGCGGTTGCTCGCTCCACGTGAAAGCGAATGAAACCGTCGCGGTGATCGGCGCCAATGGCGCCGGCAAGACCACGCTGCTGCGCGCGATCTCCAACTTGTTGCCACGGCAGGGCGGCGACGTGTTCTTTCAGGGCGCAGCGATCGACGGCGAGGCACCCCATCGGCTGGTGAAGCGCGGCTTGCTGCACATTCCGGAAGGACGCGGCACGATTGGCCGCCTCACGGTGCGAGAGAATCTGCGGCTTGCCTATGACGCGCGTCCCAGCGCCGATCCGTTCGCGGTGTCGCTCGAGCGGGTGTTCGATCGCTTTCCGCGCATTCGCGATCGTATTAGTCAGCGGGCTGGCAGTCTCTCCGGAGGCGAACAGCAGATGCTGGCGCTGGCGCGTGCTGTGATCAATCCGCCAAGCCTGCTGCTGGTCGACGAGCCGTCACTCGGGCTGTCGCCGCTTCTTGTCTCCGACGCGTTCACCGCGCTGCGCGAGCTTCAGAAAAGCGGAATGACGATCCTGCTCGTCGAGCAGAACGTAAGACGTGCGTTGAGCTTCGCGCACCGCGCCTATGTGTTGCGGCAGGGAACGATCGTCATGGAAGGAACTGGTGCGGAACTCTTCGCCGAGCCCGACATGCTCAAACACTATCTTGGCGCGAGTTGACCCAGCCTCGACGCGGCAATCTGGAGTGAAGAAATGCGTACTAGTACCGATCGAATTCTGACGACCCACGTCGGGAGCCTGCCGCGCCCGCTGGAGCTTTTGCCGCTATTGCAAGCTGAGAGCCGGGGCGAACCCGTCGACCGGTCGCAAATGGAAGTGCTGCTCGAAAAGGCCGTGAGCGATGTTATTGCGCGCCAGGTCGAGGCCGGCATCGACATCGTCAATGACGGCGAGATGAGCAAGATCGCTTATACTTTCTACGTGCGTCGCTGCCTGACAGGCATCGTCGCTGGGCCGCCCGGGAGTGGCGCCGGCGCCGAGAACGCGGATTTCATTGCTCATCCCGATTTTGCCGCCCAGGTGCGGCGCCGGAGCGGCACACTCGGCCAGCGCGTGGACCTTCCTGTCTGCATCGGGCCGGTCAAATACGACAATCCTGCGCCGCTCGCTGCCGATCTCGCCCGCTTGCGCAAGGCCGCCGATAAAGCCGGTGCGCTGGAAGCGTTTGTGCCGTCAGCGTCTCCCGGCGTCCTGGTCCGCTTCATTCGCAATGAGTTCTTTCCAGACGATGACGCCTACCTCGACGCGCTCGCAGAGGCGATGCGCACTGAGTTCGAAGCGATTCATGCGGCTGGCTTCGTCCTGCAGGTCGATTGTCCTGACCTCGGCTCGGCCCGCAGCAATCAGTACCAGCATTTGAACGACGAGGAATTCCTGGTGATTGCTCGTCGCCACGTCGAGGTCCTCAATCACGCGACCCGCCATATTCCGCCCCACGCCATTCGCCTACATCTCTGCTGGGGCAACTATGAGGGACCGCACACCCATGACATCCCATTCGCCAAGATCGCGCCGGTCGTCTTCGCCGCGCGTGCCAGGGCGTTCTCGTTCGAGGCGGCCAATCCACGCCACGAGCACGAGTGGGAGGACCTGATGGAGATCGGGGTGCCGGACGACAGGATATTGATCCCTGGTCTGATCGACTCGACCAGCAATTTCGTCGAGCACCCGAAGCTGATCGCGCAGCGGATCTGCAACTGGGCGAGGGTGGTCGGACGCGAGCGGGTCATGGCCGGGGCCGATTGCGGGTTCGGCACCTTCGCCTCGGCCGACCCGATGGTGGCGCCGTCCGTTGTTTGGGCCAAGTTCCGGGCGCTTGCGGATGGCGCCGCGCTCGCGACCGGGCGGCTATGGCGCTAACGAGTCCTGGCTTGGATGGCTTATCGGCAGCACGTCCTCTTGCTTGACATCATATTTTTGGTAATATTCTTGTGATATTTTACTAGGAGTTGGCATGTCTCGCGTCGCCGCGCTTGTTCTGACGGCCGCCATTTGTCTCATGCCGGCATTTGCCCGCGCCCAGGACGCCGCCAAGCAAGTTGTCGGCACGTGGAAGCTCGCGTCGTGGGTTTTCCAAATCATCGGGGGCGAGTCGATCGAACCGTACGGCCCCAATCCAAAGGGCAGGATCGTTCTGACTCCCGAGGGAGATTGGATCGTCATCATCACCGGGGCCAATCGTAAAGCGGGAAAGACGCCCGAAGAGAAAGCTGCGCTGCTCGATACGATGCTGGCGTACACGGGGAAGTACACGATCAAGGACGACCAGATAACGGTGCGCGTCGAGATGTCATCGAATGAGGTCTATGTCGGACCACTTCAGGATCAAACACGCTTCTTCAGCGTCGATCGCGACAAGCTTACCCTTCGCACGCCTGAGATCACGAGCGCCGTCAAGCCGGGTCAAAGGATCGTCGGTGTTCTGGTTTGGGAGCGCGAACGCTAGTTCGCTCAGCCACAAACCCTCCAGGGACCCTGCCGAAAATCAGAGCTGGAAGAGCGACATGATAAATCGCCGAGCGCTTCTCGCAGGAACAATGGCCATTGTTTCAGCGCCAGCGCGTGCCGCCGATTGGCCCGTGCGAACTGTCAAAGTCGTCGTGCCCTATGGTGCAGGGGGAATCACCGACAGCGCGGCTCGCATCGCCTGCGACCAGCTGAGCACCATGTACCCACAAGCTTTCATTATCGAAAATCGCGTTGGCGCCGGCGGCAATATCGCCGCTGAATATGTGGTGCGTACCAACGACGACCACATTCTAATGTTTGCCACGCCATCTCAAATCAATATTGCTCCATTGCTGCAGAAGCTCTCCTTTGAGCCGCGCCGCAATCTGAAGCCAGTCGCGCGTCTGTTCGAAAGCACTTTGGTCTTGTCATGCAATTCCTCGCTCGGAGTATCCACACTGCCCGAGCTCGTCGAGTTGTTGCGCAAGTCGCCGGGCAAATACAACTACGGAAGTCCAGGGGCCGGAACCGTGGTCCAACTCGTGATGGAACTCTTTCGTGCACGTGCGCAGGTGGAAGTGACCCACGTGCCATATACCGGCGGCACGGCCCTTATGGCGGATCTCTTAAGCAATCGCATTCAACTGGTTTTCGGAATTTATTCGGACGTGGCGCCACTTGCAGAAACAGGACAAATCAAGCTTCTCGCGGTCACCGCATCGAAACGATTGAAGAGTCTGCCATCGGTGCCGTGCGTCTCGGAAACGTACCCTGGATTCGACCTGGACTTTTGGAATGGATTTGTCGCTCCGCCGGCTTTGGCGTTCGAAAACGCCTTACACATTGCTGGCTCCCTGCGAACCGTGGTGGCCAAGCCGTCGATAATGGAGCGCTTTGCCAAGCTTGGCATTTTGCCCGTCGCCGATACGCCGGAAGCCTTTGAAAAGCAGCTCAATGAAGACGATAAGATATTTGGTGCGGCTGTGATTGCCGCAAGCTTGGCGCCGAAATAGCTGGCGAAGCGTCGAAGCGCCTTCGCTCATGCCGTACCTCCGACGAAAGCAGCGTCAATGAACCACGAACCATGGCAATGCATCTGATGCCAGCATCCGCCAGTGCTCAGGACGTTGCCAAACAGCTTGTCGGTACGTGGAAGCTCACCTCGTGGGTGGTCCAGATCATCGGGGGTGAAGCGATTGAGCCCTACGGGCCTGATCCGAAGGGCAGGATCGTGATGACTCCCGAAGGACACTGGTCAGTCATCGTCACCGGAGCCAATCGCAAAGCAGGGCAAACGCCCGAAGAGAAAGCTGCGTTGATGGACACGATGTTGGCGTACTTTGGAAAGTACTCCGTTGACGGAGATCAGATAACGGTGGACGTCGAGCTGTCCTCGAATGAGATTTACGTCGGGCCCCTTCAAAAACAAACACGCTTCTTCACGCTCGACGGTGACAAGCTTGTTCTTCGCACTCCCGAGATCATGAGTGCAGTTAAGCCAGGCCAGAGAGTTGTTGGGATCCTGGCCTGGGAACTCCAGCGCTAAAGCCAAGCGCGGATGTTCCGATATTTTTCCGCCCATTAGCGGGCCTTCAAGACTGTCCAATCACCGTAATTTCTAGTGGCATTCGCCAAGACCTCGGCACTGCATCGCGTAGGCAAATCCGCGCCGGCGCTTGACAGTCGGCTTTGTTGGAGGCGTAATATGCAAGTGATATTTTACAAAAGCGACGCACGCTGAGGCGATAGCGTCGGGATGTTTGCGATGAGCGAGCCAAACGAAACCTACGAAACCGTCGCAGGCTGCAAGGTGCACGTTCTGCGCGGCGGCAAGGGAACGCCACTCCTGTTCCTGCACGGCGGGCGGGGCGCCGGCATCTGGCTGCCGTTCTTCAGGCAACTCGCGGAGAACTATGAGGTGATCGTGCCGGAGCATCCTGGCTTCGGCCGCTCCGACATGCCGGACTGGCTCGACAACGTGGGCGACCTCGGGAATTTCTATCTGTCTTTCATCAAGCGGCTCGGCCTCAAGGACATCAACCTCGTCGGCACTTCGCTCGGCGGCTGGATCGGTGCCGACCTCGCCGTGCGCGACGCGAGCGCTCTGCGTACGCTTACGTTGATCGCGCCAGCCGGCATTCATGTAAACGGCGTGCCGAAGGGCGACCTGTTCTTGTGGACGCCGGAGCAAACCATCCGCAATCTTTTCGCCGACGAGAAGCTGCAGGATTTTGTGTTGAAGCAGGTGCCGGACGAGGATGAACGCAAGCGTCAGATGAAGAATGCGTTGACGCTGGCCAAGGTCGGCTGGCAACCGCGGCTCTATGATCAGCATCTGCACAAGTGGCTGCACAGGATCACTGCGCCGACGCTGATCATTTGGGGCGATAGCGACAAGCTGATCCCGCCCGCCTATGGCCCGGCCTATCGCGCTCTCATCCCGGGCGCGAGGCTCGAGATTGTCAACGCGTGCGGGCATGTGCCGCACATCGAGAAGACTGCCGAAACGGTCGCGCTGGTGTCGAAGTTCATCGAGGGGGCGAAGTAATGGAATTTCATATGATCCATTTGATGCCCTTCGCGGATCTCGATCTCGATTATGACAAGAAACACAATTCGGCATGGGTCACTTTGCCCAACAGCTATTACGATCCAGCCAAGGGCCAGAAACTCTACAATCGCTACATCGACGAACTGGTCTATGCCGATGAGCTTGGTTTCGATGGCATTTGCTGCAATGAGCATCATCAGAACGCCTATGGTCTGATGCCGATCCCAGGCGTGATCGCCGGGGCGCTGGCGCGCGAGACCAAACGCTGCAAGATCGCCGTACTCGGCCGCGCGCTGCCGTTGCTCACGTACCCGCTCAGCGTCGCCGAGGAATACGCGATGCTGGACAACATCTCGAATGGGCGACTGATCGCGGGCTTCGTGCGGGGCATTGGAGCCGAATATCACTCAACGGGTGTCAACCCTGCGCAGTCGCACGATCGTTTCCACGAGGCGCACGATCTCATCCTCCAGGCATGGACCAAGCCAGGGCCATCGCGTTACGAGGGCAAGTACTATCACTTCGACTATGTGAACACGTGGCCACGCTGCGTGCAGCAGCCGCATCCGCCGATCTGGATTCCCTCGCAGGGCTCGCGCGAGACCATCGAATGGTCGGCGCATCCGACCCGCAAGTACACCTACCTGCAGACTTTCTCGCCGGTGGCGCAGCTCAAGCGCTTCATGGCGCTCTACAGCCAGCAGTGCGACCAGTACGGTTACCAGGTGCAGCCGCAGCAGCTAGGCTGGGCGACTCCGATCTATGTCGGCGACACCGACGAGGCGGCGGTGCGCGAGGCGCGCCCGCACATTGAGGCGTTCTACAACAAGTTTCTGCGCATGCCGCTCGAGATGCTGCTGCCACCCGGCTATCTGTCGCTCGCTTCGCTTGTCGCCGTTGCCGACAAGGCCCGCACGGGGGCACAACGTGCGAATGCAATTGCCATCGAGGACGTAATGGCGCAGGGCATGTTCATCTGCGGCAGTCCCGACAAGGTGGCGCAGCAGCTCGAGCACTATCAAAAGGAGATCGGGTACGGGAAGGTGATCGCGATGATGCAGTTCGGCACGCTGCCGCACGACCTCACCAAGCGCAGCATAGAGCTGTTCGCGCGCAAGGTGATGCCCAAGCTTCGCCATATCGGAACGAACACCGCGCCGGTGACAGTCGAAGCGGCAGAGTAGGAGCCGGAGCCATGCTCAACAGCGCCGATCGAATTCTCACGACCCACGTCGGAAGCTTGCCACGTCCCTCCGATCTCTTGCCGCTGCTGCAAGCCGAAAGTCGCGGCGAGCCGATCGACCGGGCCAAGCGAGACTTGTTGCTTGATAGCGCCGTGAATGACGCGGTCGCTCGCCAGATCGAAGCCGGCATCGACATCGTCAACGACGGTGAGATGAGCAAGATTGCCTATACCTTCTATGTGAGCCGTTGCCTGACTGGCATTGTTCCGGGCGAGCCTGGTTCCGGGGCCGGCGCGGACAATTTCGATTTCAAGATGTATCCCGATTTCGCCGCCCTGGTGCGGCGCCGGAGCGGCGACCTCGGCCAGCGCGTGGATTTTCCTATTTGCAGAGGCCCCCTCCGGTACAACGACCTCGCACCGTTGACCGCCGATCTCGAGCGTCTACGCAAGGCCGCCGACAAAGCCGGTGCGCGGGAATCGTTCGTAACCGCCGCATCGCCAGGCGTTCTCGTCCGCTTCATTCGCAATGAGTTCTTCCCCAGTGAGGACGCCTATCTTGAGGCGCTCGCCGACGCGATGCGCACTGAGTTTGAAGCGATACATGCGGCGGGCTTCGTTCTGCAACTCGACTGCCCTGACCTCGGCTCCGCCCGCAACAATGTGTATCTGCACTTGAGCGATGAAGAGTTCTTGAAAATTGCCCATCGCCACGTCGAGGTCCTCAATCACGCCACCCGCAATATTCCGTCCGACGCCATGCGCCTGCACCTCTGCTGGGGCAATTATGAAGCGCCCCACACGAATGACATCGCGCTTGCCAAGATCGCGCCGATCGCATTTGCGTCGCGCGCGCGTGCGATCTCCTTCGAAGCGGCAAATCCGCGTCACGAGCACGAGTGGGAAGATATGCTGGAGGCCGGGGTGCCCGACGACAGGATCTTGATTCCAGGCGTGATCGACTCCACCACCAATTTCGTCGAACATCCGAAACTGGTGGCGCAGCGGATCTGCAATTGGGCGCGCGTGGTCGGGCGCGAGCGGGTCATCGCAGGTGCCGACTGTGGCTTCAGCACCTTCGCCTCAGTCGACTATCTCGTGGCGCCATCCGTGACGTGGATGAAGTTTCGCGCGCTCGCCGAGGGGGCCGAGCGCGCTACCAAGCGGCTGTGGAGTTGATACACGCGTCACGCCGCCGATTATCGGTTGCGGGGCCGAGAGCTCAAGCAACAGCCGGGCGGATTGTTCGGCCAACGCCGTCAGCCAAGACCCGCGTATTTATTGGATTTCTGTGAGGCGCAGGACGTCTCGACGCTGATGGCCATGATTTTTGGCGGCCACTCGGAGGCTTGACACCCAAGACTCCCTAGATTGTAATATTCGTGTGATATTTTACGAGGGAGCACGTCATGACGGGTGAGGGACTCTCGAGACGCTTCATGCTTGCGTGCGCGGCATTGTCGCTGTCATTCGTTCCGGCGGCCGCGCAGCAAAAACCGCCGATCAAGCTTGGCGCGATCATGCCAATGACCGGTGTGGTGGCGATTTACGGCGAACTGTTCGCGACTGGGATTCGGCTGGGCGTCGAGGACGTCAACGCGGCGGGCGGCGTCAACGGCAGCAAGATCGACCTGCTGCTGGAGGACGATCAGTTCAAGGTAGAGCAAACCGTCTTACTGTTTCGCAAGTTGGTTGCTGATGGAGCCGTGACGGTTCTTGGCCCGGTATCCGGCACGGCCTGGGAAACTTTGGCTCCGGTCGCCAACCAACTGAAGATCCCGGCGATCAATTTCACGGCGCTCAAGCCCGGCGTCACCGTCAAGCCATGGGCGATCCGGCTTCAACCGCCGGACGACACGATGATTCCCGAGACGGTCGCCGAGTTCGTCAAGAAATTTCCCAACGTGAAGACGATCGTTATCGCGGGTGACACGCGCGAGGCTTCGAGCGCCGCAGCCATCGACGAATACAAAAAGGCTGTCGCCAAGCACGGGCTGCGGGTCATGGAGATCCTTGAATACCAGACCGGCACGACCGACTTTTCGCCGATCGCGATCAAGATCCGGGGCCTCGCGCCCGACGCCGCGTTCGTGAGTTCGCTGGGTGGTCCCACATTGCGGCTGCTCAAGGAGCTTGAGACCCAGGGCTACGACAAGCCGGTTCTGGTGACCGCGCAAAGTTGGGCCGGACCGATCATCAACGCTGTCGGTTCGTCCGGCCGGAATCTGTACACCATGGGCTTCAACACCAACGAGCCCGTCCCCGGCAATCAGAAGCATGCAGAATTTACGGCACGCTTCCTGAAGCGATCAACCGAAACAAACATCCCGCAGCCGGCAAACGTATCCAACACCACGATGCCCTACGACACCGTGATGTTGCTGACCGATCTCATGCGAAAAGCAGGGATCGACGGCACCACCAAGCCGGAAGACGCACGTGCGAAGATCAGCGAGGCCCTTGGCAAGGTCAAACAATTTGAAGGCCTGAACAAGATCACGATGCGAGACACCGGCGATGGCCATATCCAGTCGCATTTGCTCAAGGCCGACGTAGATAAGAAGATCTGGGTCTACGCGTTGCCACCTGAGCAACGGATCAACGGCAACTGACGTTCTGGCAGTCGGATCAGCGACGCCGCTCGCATTCTGTTGCGATCGGCGTCGTTTTCGCGCGGCTTCAGGTAGACCACAAATGGCTGAACTGCGTGGCGACAACGTCGGAATATGGCACATTCGCCGCGGCAATGCCGGCGGCGCGCGCAAAACGATTCATTCCCGTGACGAAGGGCTCCGAGATGTAGGGATCGTAAAACGGCAAATCCCTGCGGATGATGTCCGTGATAAGCGCTGCCTCGGATTCAGGAAAGATCCGGCCGCCGATTTGTCCAGCCAGGTCCACGTTTTCCTTCAACGCCTTCTGCGCCTTGACGACGGCGCGGACTGCGCCCGCCGCCGTTTCAGGCGAGCGGGCGATCAGGGCGTCGCTCGCTGCGATTGCGGCCATCGTATAATTGAAACACGCCTTGGGGCCATCGCCGCGGCGAACGTCAAGCACGACAGTGCCGATGCCACGGCGTACCGCAACCTCGGCACCCATTCCGTTCGCCCAGAAGCCGTCGATCTTGCGTTCCTCGAGTGCCTTCGCAGCCGTCACGCCGAAGTTTACCCCGGCCCCAAGTGCGCCGGGGACAGGCGCGATCCGTACGCCGTCGCGTGTACAGTCGATGCCTGCTTCGACCAGCAAACCGCGCAGCCCGAGGTCGACCCACGGAGCGGCGCCGATGCTGCGGCCCTTGACGATGTCGATTTCGCCGCGCTTGGCGCCGAACTCCGCGTGCATGACGAGAAACCAGTACATCCCCTGGGCTTGCGCGCAAAGCAACTTGGCGCCCCGCCATCCGGGGAACGCCGAGAGCACCGAGTGGGCCGACCCACCAACGAAGTCCACCGCCCCGTCGCGCAGCGCCGCGTATGCCTTGTCGACCGGGAAGATCATTTCCAACTCGACATCAAGGCCTTCCTCTTTGAAGGCGCCGAGTTCAATGGCTGCAATCGCCGGAAAATACGAATTGGAAATCTTGTCGGGGACCGCGAGCTTCATGATCGACTCCCGAATAGATCGGCGGCTGTGGGTTGATCCGGTGGGCGATGGCCTGGCCATACCCCAAACGCCCGCGCGGAGCCCAGAGGCTTGCGTCTTCTGTGATATATTACTATGATTTTTAGACTAGAATGTGTACCGCAAGTCAACTGCAGCAACAGCGCCAAAGCGGCAGTGAACTACGGTGTCCTAGGCACTTGGGTCGGCTAAGCAGGCATCCGGAATGATGTATCATAGAAATATTACGAACATGCCTGTTCTGGTCGGCGGCGGTGGTGAGGCCCTGCCAATACACCACCCGGGACAAGGAGGCTCGTGATGGTGGGTGCCATCGCGCCACTCTGTTTCGATTGTGTCGAGAACACCGGTACCCGTCGCGTTCAGATGCTCCCAAGCGAGTTGGTGGTCGCGGGCTGGACCGCTCGCAACACGGCCGAGATGGAGAAGCACATTCGCGAACTGGAGGCGATCGGCGTCGCGCGACCGCGCGCCACGCCGGCCTTCTATCGCATTGCTGCAAGCCTGCTCACGACGTCCTCAAAAATCCAGGTTGCCGGCCACGACAGCAGCGGTGAGGCTGAGGCAGTGCTGCTGCATTTGCAGGACGGAATGTGGGTGGGAGTCGGCTCCGATCAGACCGATCGCAAGGTCGAGACGGTTGGTGTCACGCTGTCGAAGCAGATCTGCGCAAAGCCTGTCGGTCCGACGCTGTGGCGGCTGCTGGACATCGCCGACCACTGGGACCGAATCACGCTGCGGTCATTCGTCGAGGACCGGGGGAAGCGGCAGCTCTACCAGGAAGGGCCCTTGGGACTTCTGCGCCGTCCCGAAGACCTGTTAGATCGGTATCGCAAAGCCTCAGGGGTTTTCTCGGTCGGTGCGGCGATGTTCTGCGGTACGGTGCCGGTGCAGGGCGGCGTGCGGCCATCGGCGCGGTTCGAAGTGGAACTCGAGGACCCGGTGCTCAAGCGATCGCTTTCACACAGCTATCAAGTCGACATGCTGCCGTTCGCAGACTGAAGGAATCCGATTGATGAGCGTCAAGCCGCATCTCGAATTTCACCGCCTGCAACTCGATGCAGGTTGGGAGACGCTGCCGGGCTATCCCCCCGGCATCAAGCAGAAGATCCTCGCCGGGGCACTCGATGAGAAAGCTGGCGTCGGTCACCGCACGCGGTTGCTTCGATTTGATCCTGGCGTCTTTACGACCGAGCCGTTCGTGCACGATTATTGGGAAGAGGTCTATCTCGTCTCCGGCGACCTGATCGTGGGCAGCGATCGTCTTGGAAAAGGCGGCGAAAAATTCCAGGGGTCGACCTATGCCTGCCGGCCTCCGGGCGCTTATCACGGTCCGTTCAAGTCGGATGGCGGGTGCCTTCTTCTTGAGCTCCACTATTATCCAGAGAGTTAGGACGCACGATGCAAATTCCTGGGGCCGATGTGGCGAACAAGCGCGAAAGCCGAGCCATCCGAAAGCGTGTGTCGCTGGCGACGCGCGCGTATGAGGAAATCAAGAACCGGATCATCACGGTCAAGTATGCACCCGGCGAGTACCTCAACGAGACGCTGATCTCAGAAAAGCTCAAGATTGGCCGCACGCCCGTGCATCAGGCTATTCATCGTCTCGCCCAGGAGGGTTTGCTGGACGTAATTCCGCGCAAGGGCGTCATCGTTCGTCCAGTGTCGCTGGACGAGATTGCCCAGATCATCGATGTGCGGTTGATCAACGAGCCTTTCTGCGCTGCCCAGGCTGCAAGGCGGGCATCGCGTGCGGATCTGGAAACGCCGAAGGCAATTCTGGACGCGGCACAACGCGAACTCGGAGCCCATAACGGCGTGGAAGAATTGATGCATCTCGACCGCCGCTTTCACAACTGGATCGCACAGATGTCGGGCAACATGCTGTTGGCCGAGATCCTGATGCAGTTGCACGACCGCTCCGCGCGTCTGTGGTTCCTGTCGCTGAGCGAAGGCGAGCATCCGGTGCGGGTGCATGCCGAGCACATGGAAATCCTGCGCGCCATCGGAACGCGCGACGAAGCACTCGCTGCCGAGAAAGCACGCGCTCACATCGAATCGTTCCGCAATACGATTCTGAAAGTCGTTTGATTGGCGCTGACCTTGGCGACTGCGCTGCAGGCGCTTGCGGCCGGCACACTCACAAGCGCCGCACTCGTTGAGCAGGCCCTCCATCGCATCAACGACGCGGAAGGCGAGGGCTCTCGCGCCTTTGTGTCGGTGTCCCACGACGCCGCGCAACAAGCCGCCCGCGTCGACGCCGCACGGGCGCGCGGGCCGCTCGGCGGCGCGCCGATCTCGGTGAAAGATCTCTTCGATGTCGCGGGGCAAGTCACCACCGCCGGATCGGCCGTGCTGCGCGATGCGCCGCCGGCGGCGCGCGATGCGACGGCGGTATTTCGGCTGCGAGCTGCCGGCGCCGTCGTGATCGGCCGCACCAACATGACCGAGTTTGCCTTTTCCGGGCTCGGGATAAACCCGCACTTTGGAACTCCGCTCAATCCGTATGATCGGAAGGTCGGCCGTATCCCCGGCGGGTCGTCTTCCGGGGCGGCGGTTTCCGTGACCGACGGTATGTGTCTCGGTGCGATGGGAACCGACACCGGCGGCTCCGTACGGATACCTGCCGCGCTGTGCGGCCTGGTCGGGTTCAAGCCGACGCAACGGCGCGCGCCCCTTGAAGGCGTGTTTCCGTTGTCGTCCACGCTCGATTCGGTCGGCGTGATCGGCCATACGGTAATGGACTGCTCGTTGCTCGATCGCGTGATTTGCGCGGAGACGCGACCGCCGTCGCCTCCACCAAGATTGTCGGATGTGCGGCTCGCCGTTCCGGTCAACTACGTGATGGAAGATCTGGACGACGTCGTCTCGCGGGCGTTCTCGCGGGCGTTGTCGCGAATCTCCGCCGGCGGCGTAGTGGTTTCCGAGATCGAGCTTCCAGCACTTTCGAGAATCCCAGACATGGCGGCCAGCGGCACGTTTCCCGCGATCGAAGGCTACCGGCAGCATCGCGCGCTGTTGGTGTCGCGGCGCGCGCAATACGACCCGCGCATTCGTTCTCGCATTGAGGCGGGTGCCCAATTCAGCGAGACCGATTATGCGAGTTTGCGCGCAGCGCGGCAGGACCTAATGCGTGATTTCGCAGCCGTGGCCGCGCCGTTCGACGCGCTGGTCTTTCCAACGACACCACGCACAGCTGCTGCGGTTGCATCGCTTAATGATGATGACGCTTACAGGAGCACGAACTTGCTGCTGTTGCGCAATCCGACGGTGGTCAATCTCGTTGACGGTTGCGCCATCACGGTGCCGTGTCACGCGCCTGGCGAACCACCCTGCGGTCTGATGATTGTGGGGGTTGGGGGTCGGGATCTCGACATCTTGGCGATCGCCGGTTCTATCGAACAACTGCTGACTCGTGCCTACGCGTAATGCGGAGAATCCATGGCCCAATCCGACGCTCGCATATTGATCGCAGGAGGTGGTCCGGTCGGACTCCTATGCGCGCTGCGCCTCGGCCGACTCGGACTATCGGTGCGCGTCTTCGACAACAATTCATCGCCACAGGCCGACCCGAGAGCCGCTACCACGCATCCAGCTACGTTGGAGATTCTCGGCGACGACGGGCTGGTCGAAGAGATGGCACGCGTGGGGCTGGTAGCGCCCATCTTTCAATTTTGGGATAGGCCAACCGGCCAGTTGATCGCACAGTTCGATCACGCGTTGCTTCGACAAGACACCAAGTATCCATACGTGGTGCAGTGCGAGCAATTCAAGACATGCGCACTTGTGCTGGATCGCCTGCAGAATCTGCCGAACGTTGAAGTCTTTTTCGAGCACGAAGTGGTCGGCGTCGATCAAGCGCAGGGCCATGTCGTTGTGAACGTTCGCTCTCCGAATGGAACCCAAAAACACGTCGGCGCCTACTTGATTGGAGCGGACGGTGGGCGAAGCACTGTTCGCAAGCAAAGCGAAATTTCATTCGATGGCTTCACGTGGCCTGAACGTTTCATCGTGCTGACCACGCCGTTCGATTTCGCGCAAGAGAACGGCTATTCCTATCGCAGCTATTTCGCCGATCCCGCTGAATGGTGCAATTGCTTCAAGGTCTCGGCCGACGGGCCGCCCGGCCTGTGGCGCACCGTTTTCCCGAGCAATGGGTCGGACTCTGAGTCGGAGTTGCTGAGCGACGAGGCAGTTCAGAAGCGACTGCAGAGTTTCTTTCCTGCGGCGCGGCCTTACGAGATCGTTCACCGCAATCTCTACGTCACCCACCAGCGCGTAGCAGCCACCTTCCGCAAGGGACGAGTGCTGCTCGTCGGCGACGCTGCGCATGTCAATAATCCGATTGGCGGAATGGGATTAAACGGAGGCATCCAGGACGCAGCCAATCTTTCGGACAAGTTGGCAAGCGTGGTGCTAAATGGTGGCTCCGAGCAACTGCTCGATCTCTACAATCTGCAACGGCGAACTATGGCGTTAGAGTTCGTGCAAGAGCAAACGATCGCCAATAAGAAGCGTCTGGAGGCGCGGGATCCGGATCTTCGCCGGCGTTACCAGGACGAGCTGCGCGAAATAGCCAGCGACCCGGCGCGCGCGCACCAGTTCCTGTTGCGGAGTTCGATGATCACAAGTCAGCGCCGCGTTGCCCACATGACGCTCGGGAATTGACGGCGTGCTTGATCCAGATTGGCCAAAGTGAATCCGCCCGTCCAACCCGATTTAGGAGCATTCTGACCAACGCGCATATTGCGGGCGGAGATACTCGCGGAGAAATAAACATTGTCCCCTCAGTCGCGCGACTCATGAAGAAATCAGCATTTCTTCACAAGTGTCATCGACCAAGACGGCTGGTTTCAAAACGGGATTATTAGGGTCGCAGCCGTACGCGGTGACACCAGTTTCAGCAACACCCACCTTCGCTGTCGGTCTGGTTGCGGCGGCTCAACCCCAGATTTGTTCGGCGACCCGTACGAGGTGAGCGAGCTTTCGCTCCTCGTCGCTCACTGCAAAACGATCGATATTGAATGCGGATGCAAATCCGCATTGAGGGCAGATGCCAAGCTGGCCGACGTTGATAAACTTTGACGCTGCGTCGACACGCCGTTTGATATCGTCCGCCGGTTCAAGATCGCGCAGCTTTGTGGAGACGATGCCGAGGATCGCCATCTTCCCGGTTGGGAGGAAACGCAGCGGCTCAAAGCCTCCGGCACGCTCCGTGTCAAACTCAAGCAGATAGCCGTCAACTTTCAGCGCATTGAAAAGCTTGTCAGCAACCGGGCCATAGCTACCGCTCCCGAGGCCGCTACCGTCGTTGTTTCCTTTGCACATGTGCACGCACACGGCCATGTCGACCGGGCGATCCTTGATCGAATCGTTGATCGCCGCAATGTAGTCGTCGATCAGTTCCTCGACGCGTTCGCCGCGCTGCTCGACGATGCGTCGATTGTTCGCGTCGCAGATGATCGCAAGAGCGACCTCGTCGATCTGCAAATACTTGCAACCTGCGCGGGCCAGGTCGTCAATCTCCTGACGATAGATCGCGGCAACGTCTGCGAAAAACTCCTTGCGGTCTTGATAGGGGCCACCCTCCAGCGCTTTGTCGCCGATGAAGAAGTGGTTGACCGACGGCGATGGCAGCGTCGCCTTTGCTGTCTGTTTCGTGCGGCTTGCAAGGAACGCAAAGTCATCCGCCGTAATCGCCTTGTGACGGGAGAGTCGCCCGGAGATCTTCGGCACCGGCAGTCCAGGCCGCTTCTCACCACTGGCCTCCGTAAAGGTGAAGGACGATTGCACGCGTTCGTTGCTGAAGCCGTGCACGCTCTCGAAGAAGCCGTCACGCCAGGTAAGGCGGCGCATCTCGCCGTCTGTCACGGATTTTAAGCCGACACGCTCCTGCAAGGCGATCGCTTCAATGATGGCTGAATCCTCAAGCGGCCGCAGCTCGGCAAGAGGAAGCTTGCCGGCTGCAAAAGCCTTGCGTGCTTCGATCAGTTTGGCGGGGCGCAGAAGGCTGCCGACGTGATCGGCGTGAAAGGGGGGCCTGCTTTGAAGCGCTGGACGCGTAGCAACGGCTGTCGACATGACATGCTCCTCAACAGGCGGCTGGCGCGGCAACCTTGGTACCAGGCACCATGGCCACGACGGAGAGACGCGAGCCGGGATAGTAGGTCGCTGCAAATGACGGACGTCGTTGCACACGGGCGAACCAGTCGTTGACACGTGGCTTGTCGCTCCAAAGCGTCGCGAGCCCGATGTCGAACATGCGTGTAACTGTCGGAACGAGGCTGATGTCGGCGAGGGTGAATTGGTCGCCGGTAACCCAAGGACCCGATTGCAGAGCCGTATCCAGTCGCTTGATCGTTTGTGTCAGTTTTTCCAGAGCCTCATCGACATCCGCCTGACCAAAGCCGTTTGGTCCGAGACGGCGCAGAAAGCCCTTGCGCAGCGGCGTCTTCTTGATCCGGTCTTCGCCCCACCCGGCGCTGCTCTTGTTCCATGTCGGCACGATGAAGGCGTTAAACGACGGAACGCGAATGGCCGGCGTGGACACTTCGTCAGTGTATTGGCGCCATGCCCGCACCTGCGCTCGGCCGAACGCATCCCTCGGCATGAGGGGTACGCCTGGAAACACTTCGTCCAAATACTCGTTGATGACGGAGGAATCGATAATCGGCCTGTCGTCATGGACAAGCGTTGGCACAACCCCGTTGGGATTTAGCTCAAGATACCAGGGCTCAAGCTGTTCGTTGTCCTTGAGGCTGACCTGCCGATCTACGAAGGAAACGCCTTTTTCAGCAAGCGCGAGGCGGACCTTCTGGCTGCAGGTGGACGCGGCGGCGTTGTAGAGCGCAAGCACTCGAGCCTCCCGTAACGCCATCTTCGTTGCAAGGAAAATAGATCATGATCGAAATTTATTTGCCTCGTCAATACGAAAAAAGGATGCAATTGACTTGAATTTTGGATCGTGATCGAATTGTTTGCAAAGCCGCGATTAGTCGGAATTCTTCGAGGGGAAACTGAACCCGGGGGAACTGGCCATGGCGACAGAGGGGCTGTTCAAAAATCGTTGGTGGATCGTAGTCGGCGCGGTACTCGGAATTGTTACGAGCTTCGGTCCGATCGTGTTTTTTTCCTTTGGCGTCTTCTTGCGGCCGATCACCGCCGAGTTCGGTTGGGATCGCGGTACTGTATCACTGGCGTTGACCGCCGCGACCGTCGTCTCCGCGCTACTCACACCGGCGGTCGGACGTATGGTTGATCGCTACGGCATTCGGCCGGTCGCGCTCTGGGCGATATTGCTCTTTGCGCTCGCGACTGCAGCTATTGCCTTTGTCCCTCCGGTCCCCGCGGCCTTCATTCTTCTCTATGCGGTCCTCGGTATTCCTGGCGCTGCGCAGGCACCGCTACCCTACGTGAAATCGGTGACGGGCTGGTTCGATGATCGCCGTGGTCTGGCGCTTGGTATTGCGCTGGCGGGCGTTGGCCTCGGTGCGGCCATCGTGCCGCAAGTGTCGCAGCGTTTGCTCGATTCATTCGGTTGGCGAAATGCATATGTCGGGATCGCTCTCATCACTTTCCTGGTCGCGATGCCGTCAGTGTGGCTCTTCATCCGCGAGCCGCTGCAGGTCGTGGCTGGCGGTGGAACCGCAGCTTTGCCTGGAGTGTCGCCAAAGGAAGCGCGCGGATCATCGTCGTTCTGGTACATGACGCTGTCGTTCTTCCTAGCGTCAGTCGCGATAGGCGGCGCAACCGTTCACCTGGTTCCCCTACTCACCGACCGCGGCATTGCTCCACAAGTTGCGGCCAGCACCGGCATCGCCATGGGCCTTTCGCTCATCGCCGGTCGAATTGTTGCTGGCTGGGCGCTCGATCGCTTCTTCGCACCCTATCTCGCCGCGTTCTTTTTCGTCTGCCCATTGATCGGATTGATCGTGCTTGGGTCCGGCATGGGTGGCATCTGGCCGTTTGTTGGCGCCGCGCTGCTGGGGTTGGGAACGGGAGCAGAAGTCGACATGATCGCCTTCATGGCTGCGCGTTACTTTGGCATCCGGTCGTTCGGTGAGATTTACGGCTACCTTTTCTGCGCCTTTTCGTTAGGCGCGGCTTCGGGACCGTTGTTGATGGGTGTCTCGTTCGACCGTACGGGCGGATACACCACCGGATTGGCCATCCTGGCTGTCCTGATGCTGGTTTCCTGCGCGCTTATTCTGCGACTCGGTCCCTATGTTTTTCCGGCTCGCCATGTAACCCCGCTCGGGCCGGCTTCGGGCTCCAAATCGGCCGAAGCGGCCTGAGAAGCTCGGCGATGAACGTGTTTGCCAAGCGCGCTGGAACTTATGACGGGATCGCTGCTCCTGGCGGCTACTTTTCATCGCTTCGGCTTGGTGGGCTCAAGACCGGACACGAGCAGTTCGAATTTTCGACGCAGGTCAGCAATACCGGCCGCTGCAACCGGCGCATCTTCGATGAGCCATTCGCGCATCGCCCAGGAGAAGATCGAGAAAATAACGCGAGCGACAAGCTCCGAGTCGGCTTTCGTTCCGATTTCGCCGCTCTTGGCGGCACGGGTCACGACTTCAGCGATGCGCGCAATGAAAGCGGGCCGGTCGAACCCGAAGCGTCCTTGCATCGTCACGTTGGTGGTAAAGGTGAGCTCGCCGATAAGCGATCGCGCCAATTTCGGATTGCGAGCGTGCAACCGGTACATCGGCGTGAAGACTGCGATCAGCTGATCGACAAGGCCGTCAGCCTTTTCTGCCGCGCGAAACGCTCGGTCGGAAACATCCCTCCAGGATTCATCGAATAGCAGGAACAGGAGTTGTCGCTTCTCCGTCGCGTAAGAAAACAGCGTGCCAAATCCGACTCCGGCGCGTGCTGCGATCTCTCGCACTGTCGTATTCTCGTAACCCTTCTCGTTGAACAACTCGTAAGCAGCAGCATTGATGCGAGCGAGTTTCTCGCGCTTGTTGCTTTCGCGCCGCCCCATCAGGGGTGACGGCACAAGGGGGCTGCTACGGCGACGAGAGACGGACGTTTTTCGCGGCACGTGAAAACACCTGGTGAGATAGCTGAGTGTTCCAGAAATACTGCGCGAACGAATTCTTCGATGCAGTCGCAATAGCAGGGTGTTGCCATGGTGACTACCGTCAAGCTTGACCAAGACGCGCAAAAGCTGCTCGACCAGGCCAAGGCCCTGAATTTGCCTCCGATGGCAATGCTAAGCCCGCTCGAAGCGCGTGCGCGCGTGCGCGCGATGCGGGTTGCGCTCAAGCAACCGGTTCTGGAGATTGCCGAAGTTCGGGACCTCAGCGCGCGTGGACGTCACGGGGACATTCCGTTGCGACTCTACCGGGGCGAAGCACTGAAGCCCGGGCTATCGCAGCCATGCCTGATCTATTTTCATGGCGGTGGATGGCTATTCGGCGACCTCGACACGCATGACCTGCTTTGCCGGCATATCGCCGTCGCCGCAAGATGCACAGTGGTCGCGGTCGACTATCGCCTTGCACCCGAAAACAAGTTTCCGATCCCGTTCGAAGATTCCTACGATGCGACGATATGGATTGCTGACAACTCCACAAATTTGCGGGTCGACCGAAGGCGCCTCGCGGTGGGCGGCGACAGCGCAGGCGGCACGCTTGCGGCGGCGGTGTCGCTCCTGGCGCGCGATGAAAAGATCGCGCCGCCCTTGAGTGCCCAGATCCTGATTCATCCTGTTACGGATTTGGGCTTCGTGCACGACTCGCACGTCCGGGTCGGGCAAGGCTTCAATCTGACAGCCGCCGACATGCATTGGTTTCGTGGCCACTACCTTCGGTCGCTGCAAGACGTGGAGGATTGGCGTGCATCGCCGTTGCGCGCCAAGGACTTTTCGGGCCTGCCGCCCGCCCTTGTCATCACCGCGGGCGCGGATCCGCTACAGGACGAGGGCAAGGATTATGCGCTGCGATTGCAAAAAGGTGGTGCGATGGTCACGCACAAGCACTTTGCGGGGCAGATGCACATCTTCATCGTCTTCCTTGGAATCATCAAGGCCGCCGACGAGGCGGTCGGCGATGTTGCCAAACATTTGAGAACGGTTTGGGATGCGATGTAATGAAAACCCTCCGAAACACCCGTGCGCGGCCGTAGCGCTTGCCGATTGCGCCCATCCCGCATGGCCAGAGGGCAATTACCTAACGGCCGGCCGTTGGAAACAAGAATGCATCGGGGTCGATTTGCGTGAAACCAATTGGTCCTTCGCCCGCAATAGCGATGATCGCGTCTAGCATCGATTGTGTCGGGGCCAAAAGCGATTTGCTATACGGCGGATCGTCGTTCTGCCGTTCAAGGTCGCGGTAGGCAGTAATGATTGCGGGATCGGTAATGCCGATCTTTTTCGCGATTGCCGGCCAAACGTCATCGTCGTTACGTAGTTTGGCGTATGCGTCGTCCATCATGGCGTAGAGCAGCTCGGCGCCGCGGGGATTAGCGCTCACCCATTTTTCTGAAACGTGCCAGTGCGTGTTGAATACCTCGGGACTGAATCCCGCGGCACGAATAAGCGTCGGCATGTCGATGATGACGCGCTGGTCGCCCTTCAATAGTGGAGCGACGGTGAGAGTGCTAAATTGCAACATCGCGTCCACCTGGTCTTTCGCCAGGAATTGGTTGAGCAGCGGTGGCGACCCGGACACAGATGTAGCGTCTTTTTCGAGATCGATACCAAATGCCCGCTTGCCGGCAGCGCGTACAATCAACCAATCGAGAAATGTCGTTCCGTAGTTGCCGATCCGTTTGCCCCGCAGGTCAGCGAACGATTGTATTGGTGAATTTGGCTGGACAACGATGCGGTTGTTGTAGCGCTGGCGGCCATGAACGGCCTTCAACTTGACGCCGGCTTTGCGCTGTCGAATGAGATCTACGAACGATCCAGGCGACATGTCGATGGTATCGCCGCGCAACATCACATACTGCTGTCCGGGAGCGGACAACTCGACGACTTGCATCGAGAGGCCATGCTTCTTGTCGAGCCCAAATTGTTGGATGACATAAGGTACCTCGCCCTGTCCCCCGGATGTCACGACGCCGATCCTGATCGGGATATCGGCGCTCCATCCCGCCAAGGGACTCAAGAGAACAGCGAAGAACGCCGCGACACTCCACTTCAGGCCTGTTCGCTTGGGAGTCATGATCCTGTCTCGCTATCCCAGGGTTCGAGCGAGGCCGCCCCGCGCCCAGCAATGCGGCCGCCGATTACGCATTCCGACAGGTTTCCGCCGGACAGATAGAGAAACCCAAAGGCACTACCCAACTCGCCAGCTGCGAAGAGACGCGGAATGGGATCGCCAAACACATTGATGATCTGTTGTCGGGAATTATGCACCGGACCGCCTTGTGTGTTGGACACGACCGGCCAGATTTCACCGAAATAGAACGGAGGTGTATCAATGGGCATCATCGTGCCCGGCGGCCGCCCAAAATCCGTATCACGTCCGGAGCGGCAAGCTTCGTTCCAACGATCAACTGTCGCGTGCAGCACGCTCGGCTCTAGGTTCATGGCGCGCGCAAGGTCATCAATTGTGCTGGCCTTCTTGATGATGCCGAGTTCAACCTCCCGGAGATTGTCGTCGCTCCATTCAAAGTTCACGCCGACCGTGTTGTAGACTGCTTGACCGACTGGATACATTTTGCGGCCGTTTTCATCGTAGACAAGCAATGACGGAACGCGAGGAAACGTCTGACTTACGGGATCGAACAATTCCATCGGCCGATGTGCAGTATCCTGGGCGTATGGCAGATATTCGTTCATATACCGCCGCCCGCTGTTGTCGACGATGATCCAGCACATCTTGACGCTGGCTGCGGCTTCGCGGCCGGGAAACCAATCGGGCATTCGCTTGACGCGTATCGACAATGGAATGGAAGGATCGGGATATTTGAATCCGTAAGCACCGTGATAGTGCCACATGTGCCACAGTTGGGCGCCAAGGTCCTGCGCCATCTGGATGCCGTCGCCGGTGTTCGCAGTGGTTGCAACGGGGAGCACGGGTCCCTTTTCCCAATATTGCTGCTTCATCTGCGCATTGGACTCAAAGCCACCACAAGCGAGTATTACGCCATGACGTGCCTTGACAGCGACGGGCTCGCCATCTGGGCCACGGAACCACACACCTATTGCTTCGCGGTCGCCGTTGGTGATCAGCCGCTCGGCAGCAAACGCGCAACGAACCTCAATATCGCGACGCGCGATGTTCTCCTGCAGCACCCGGAACACTCGCCAGCCATTGCCTGAGCGCCCACCGCGAAAATGCGGATAGAGCTTTCGTGCGTCGCTATGGTCGGGCAGCTCGACGATATTGGTGTCGTAGAAAGTAGCGTATCCGGGGAATGGATAGTTCCCGCCATTGTTGCGGGTGGTCACAGTGGCGCCGCTAACGCTTGCGAGCGCGCGAATTTCGGCTTCGACGCCGGTCATGCCATCAGCCAACGCTCTGATAACGTCGTCCGGCGTGCGACCATCATTGGTTGCTCTTAGATACGCAAAGGCGTCGTCGGCGTTTCTTGCACTGCGCATGGAGCCGTAGGAGCAAATCGAGATTCCGCCCGGTACAGCCTGCTTTTCCGCCAGCAATACGCGTCGGCCGGCGTCGGCCGCACTGATTGCGCTAAATGCTCCGGCGAACCCGAATCCGACGACGACGACATCGAAAGTCTCGTCAAATTTGGGGATGGTTCGGTTAGTCTGGGCTAGTGGTGACATCGTCGGGAGTTCGCTTCTGTAGAGGGTGGCGCGGGGCCTTTCCCATATTGCTGTTACTTACTTACCGGGGGAGGCTGCAGAAGCTTCATCCGCTACAGCGCGCACATCGGGAATTAGGTCGCGCGCCTGATCGTTGCGATCAATGAACGCACGTACGCGGGCCGCATGATCGATGAGGCGCAGATCATCCACTTGCCGCGGTCGAGGCACCTCAATTCTGATGTCGGCCACGACCGTACCCGGATGCGCACTCAGCACGACAACACGATCAGCGAGGTAGCACGCCTCCTGAATGTTGTGAGTGACAAACAAGATCGTGCGCTCTTTCTCGGCGCACAATGACACGAGTTCGTCACGCAGGCGCGCCGCAGTTAGCTCGTCGAGGGCCGAAAATGGCTCGTCCATCAACAACAAATCTGGATCCACAACGAGCGCGCGAGCTAGCGATACACGCTGCTGCATGCCGCCGGAAAGCTGAGCCGGAAATTTGTTAGCCGCCTGACCAAGGCCAACGAGTTGCAGCATCTCGTTCGCGCGATGGCGGGCATCGCGCTTCGATATCCCGCGGGCTTCGAGAACGAAGGCGACGTTGCCGCGCGCACTTTGCCATGGCAGCAGTCGAGGTTGCTGGAACAGGCACGCCAGCTTCGCTGCGGCTGGTTCGCGCACGAATGAACCCTCATATTGGGTATCCAACCCAGCGGCGATATGGAGGAGGGTGGACTTCCCGCACCCGCTCGGGCCGACGAGGGCAGTGAAGCTTTCGCGCTCAAGGGTCAGGTTGATGGCTGAAAGGGCAACTGTCGACTCGGGGCCGTTGTGGAAAGTGCGGCCTATATTGCGGAAGACTAGACGGGCCGTCATTTCGCCTCCGACCTCCGCCAACGGAATACCCAACGCTCTAACGGGCGGAGTACGCAGAACTCAAAAAGCAACATCAGTGCGATAAACGGCAGCGCCGCGGCAACCACGCGCTTCATGTCGACGAGATTGTAGAAATATTGGATTCTGTAACCGACGCCGGAAGAGCGGCCAAGCAATTCGACAAAGATCATTAGGCGCCATGTCAGCGAAAGGCCGGTACGCGCCGCGGTGAATATGAAGGGTGTTGTCTGCGGGAAGATCACGCGACGGAGAATCGTAAACTTGGGAACCGCGAAGACGCGCGCCATCTCCTGCAGCTCAGGATTGATCGCGCGTATGCCATCCCACACGGCGAAGATCATCGGCGGTGCGACGATAATGGCAGTTCCAATCATTGCCGCATGGTCGTTCACGCCAACCGCGAGATAGACGACCACGATCACGACTAGTGAGGGAATGGAGGCCCCGATTGTTACCCAGGGACCAAACAACCTTTCAGCGGCGCGTGAGCGCCCGAGCAGTACCCCGAAAACAAGGCTCGCACAGAGTGCGATGAGGAATGCACCAGCGATCCGCAACGCAGTAATGCCGATGTCAGACCAGAGATATCCTTCTTGATGGGACTGTTCGACCGCCACGATCGATTCGATCGGTCCCGGTAGAACATCGGCACCGACAAGCCACGAGACGGCTTGCCACGTGAAGCCCAAAAGTACCAATGACACAACCAGGAAGAGGACCGAACGCAGGTGACCCGTCGACACCGTCGACGGGTCCGACCCCATTCCGAGGCCGGCAGGGAGCCCGCCGCGCGAACTTGCCGTGCCAACAGGTCCACGCGGTTCAGCGCGGCCTTCGCGATCCGAGCTGTCTTCGTCTTCGGGCCACACCGCCTCAGCGTCTGACGCCGCGTTGCGGGTCACGGTTGGCATGATCCTCTTGCACCCCTTCGAAGCCCCAACGAGAGCGTCGAGGTGATGCAAATGCAGCGTTAGCGCCGAGTCAATCCAGAAGGCCTAAGGTGCGTCCCAGAATTGGCATTTCGTGTCCTGACATCATTTCGCGCTCGGAGCCATTCGAGGAGGAGACCCTCCCGCTATGCGCCGTCTCACCTATTTGGTTGGGGAGCGGGAGTGGCTTCCGAGTTGCCGAATTGAAGCGCCAACTCGCGTCCTCCGAACCCCCTGACGAGCGCAGCCTGGTCGGCCTTCGCACGGCGATCTACGTCTTCGGGATCGCAGATTGCCAGCAGCTGGCGATGTAGGTCCTCAATGATGGCCCGATATTCGGAATCGCCCGCCAAGTCGCAAAGTTCTTCGGGGTCCGACGAGAGATCGAACAGTTCTGGCCGGTAGCCGACGTAGTAGTTGTACTTCCACCGTCCCTTCCGGGTCATAAATGCGCCGCTTGGCGCCCCGACGGCATGGTACTCGCTCAGAACGGCGCGTCCTGGCTCCTGTTCGGCAAAGAGGGAGCGGCCGGGCTTTGTCTTGTCCGGGGCAATGCCCACCGAATCAAGAACGGTTGGGAAAAGATCGACGAGCGAAACGACATCTTCCACGACCTTTGGGGCAAGGTCGGGACCGGCGAGAATGAGAGGGACAGCGACGGACTCTTGATACAAGGTCGACTTGCCCCACATGCCACGGCTGCCGAGATTGTCGCCGTGGTCACTCGCATAGATGACATTTGTCGTCGAGGCGAGCCCGCTGCTTTGGATCGCATCCAGTACGAGTCCGACGTTGCTGTCCAGAAACGAGCATAAGGCAAAATACATTCGCACGGCCTCGCGTCGCTCCGCTTCGTCTGAGAACGCATCATCGTGTGGAAAGTAGTCGTGCATAGCCTGTAGCCAAGGATGCCGCCGATAGCCGTCTTGCGTGCGAAGCTTGAAGGGCGGCACGCATGCCGGCGGATACAAGTCTGCGAATTCGGGCGGTGCGATCAACGGAAAGTGGGGCGCGACAAAGCCGACGAAAAGGACCCATGGCCGGTCTGTCGGCTGTGTTGCAGTATGTTGCAGCCATTCGATTGCCAAACGCGCGGTGTTGCGATCGAACTCGGTGTAGGAGGACTCACCGGAGCCCACCTTCTTGCCGATCATGCGGGGCCGTTTGTCGTAGCCAATGTCAGGTAGCGGGTCGCGGATCGACGCCCAGATCATTCCCTTGCCGCCTGAAATGTGCATCGGCGTGTGCTGGCGGTCGAAGCCAGTCGAAAGGTTTGCATCGCGATAGTGGAGCTTGCCGATTGATTCTACGCGATGGCCGTCTTGCTGCAGGCGATGACCCCAGCTCGGAATCCTGCCGTCGTAAGCAATGGCGTTATCCCAGTATCCGATGCTGTTCACATACTCGCCCGTCGCCATGGCGGCGCGGGCAGGAACGCAGATCGGGCTTGGCGTCGTCGCGTTGCTGAATCGTCGCCCGCGGGCGGCGAGGCGATCGAGGTTAGGCGTCTTGATAAAAGGGTGACCGGAACTGCCCATGTAACGTGGATCATGCTCGTCCGACAGCAGGATCACCAAATTGCGCCGGACTGTTGCCATCGCGTTGCCTCGTAATCATGCGTCCCGGAAGAACTATGAAGTGAGATTGGAATCCCGCAATCAATCTTCTGGCTTGAAGCCGATGTCCTGTACGACGGCCTTCCATCGTTCAAACTGCTGCCGGAGCGATGCTTTGAATTCGTCCACCGACAGAGGGTGCGGCTTCTGACCGAATTTTGCGATCGATTTTTCGAAGGCCGGATCTCGCACGATCGCGTTCGTCAACTCCGCAAGACGCGCGACCTCGGTTGTCGGGGTCTTTGAAGAAGTGAACAGCCCGAAGCTGCCGTCGGCCGTGATGGTCGGGTATCCGGCCTCGGCGAACGTCGCGACGTCGGGCAGGGCTGGATCGCGTACTTCTCCCGTCATCCCGATGACGGTCAGCACACCGGGCTTTTGACGCGTGATGAGGAGCGGCAGCGCCGCGATAAGGGACGCGACTGTTCCACCCTGCACGTCCTGCAGGACGTCCCCTCCGCCGCGATAAGCGATGTGCCTGAACTCAAATCCGGCGGCGCGTCCGAAGTATTGCCCGAGCAGGTGGTGTGGGGTTCCCACGCCGGGCGTGCCGTAAGTCGCCTTTTCCGGGTTGGCTTTGCACCACGTCGCAAATTCCTGGATCGATTTGACTGGCGCAAGCGGGCCGACAGCCAAGCCGTACGTGTTGCTTGAAATGGACGCGATCGGGGTGAAGTCGGCAAAGGTGTCGTAGGGCAACGTTCTTTTGACATGTGGATTGAGTGCGATCGCCTCCGTTGGGGCCAGCACCACCGTGAGACCCGACGCGTTGCGCGTCGTTTCCATCGCAATCTGGCCGTTAGCGCCGGACCGGTTTTCCACGACGACCGGCCGTCCACCGCGCGCCTGCAACTGCTCGGCGAGCGCCCGCGCCACGAGGTCCGGCGCGCCGCCGGGTGGATAGCCCACCAGCATCGCCACGCGTGCGTTGCGGTCGAATTGGGCCGACGCGGGATGTATCCATCCACCGAACGCCGCTGATCCAGCGATTGAGAAAAATCGTCGCCGCGATGGGATGGACAGCATGGCGTGTGACACGACGATACCTCTGTCGATCAGTTTGCTAGTTCGGAAGGCGACTTCGTTCGAGACGCCCACAACGTGGTGGACGCGATCGAAGCGCCGCGGGAGAGTGCGCGCAGTTTGGCCCAGACAACTGACGGTGCAACGACGTCGCGTCCAGCCACCGTGCCAAACCCGCAATCGGTGCTGGCAATGACGCGTTGGCGGCCGACGATGGTGGCGTAACGGTGGATTCTTTGGGCCACCAACCGCTCGTGCTCGACCAGGTTGGTCGTGGTGTCGATCAGGCCGGGAAAAAGGATCTTGTCATCGGGAATAGCGGCGCGGCCCCAATCTTCCCACTCGTGCTCGTGACGCGGGTTGGCACCTTCGAACATGATCCCCTGCGGCCGTGCTTGGGCAACAGCGTCGATGATTTTGGACACCGCAATATCATGCGTATGAGGGCCCGGATAATTGCCCCAACAAATGTGCAAGCGCATGGCATCGGCCGGGATATTTCGCGTTGCGTGATTGAGTGCTTCGACGTTGCGCGCGACCCGTCGCAGAAATTCATTTTCGGTCATGTTCGCGTGCCGGATGTGCCACGACATCGCCAGATCGGGGCAATCGATGTGCAGAACAAAGCCGGCGCGGTGAATTTCCTCATATTCCGTGCGCATCGCCTCGGCGAGTGCGGCCACGAAGCGATCTTCATTGCCGTAGTGATGATCCTGAACGAAAAAGGCGAGCGTGCCAGGCGAAGCGCTTGTCAAAAAAAGTTCGGCAGGGCTACTGATCTTGGCGGCCGCCACGAGATTGTCGACATCGCGTCGCAGGGGGGCTGTATTTGCGTAGCTGATCGGTCCTTCGCACGCCAGCTCGCCAAGCAGGCTGCGTGCGGTGCCGCGGCCGCTCGATTGAATTGCGACCAGATCGGGATGCTCGCGCAGATCGAGCGGGACCTGTGGAAGCGCGGCCGGACGGCCAGCCTTGGTTCTTTCCACACCCGAGAGCCGGTGCTGTACGTAATGAGTGTATGATGCCTTGCCCGTCTCGCCGTCGCCGACGACGTCAAGGCCGCAGTCGGCCTGCATTTGAACCGACTTGGCAACGGCCTCGCGCACTCCTGCTTGGAGCGATACGGCGTCGAATGGCGTCCCATTATTCTCCGCGATGAGCGGCTCGAACAACGTTTCCGGCCGCGGAAGGCTACCAACGTGCGTTGTTAGGATCCGGTCGATGCTTGTCTTCATGCGTGTCGCCGCTATGCCGAACGATGACAGACCGCAATTAGTGCGTCTGCAACGTGATCGACTCTTTCAGCAATCAACCCAGCAACATTGATACGTCCATCGTCGACCAGATAAACGCCGTGAGCGGCCCGCAATTCGTGAACCTGCGCTGGTGTCGCGTTGAGGAGCGAGAATAGACCGCGCTGCCGTGAGATGAAGTCGTAGCCAGTTGCGTTGGTCCGCACGCGTAATGCAGCCGACAACGCTTCCCGCATCAAGATCATGCGGGTCCGCATCTGCTCGAGCTCGGCACGCCATTCTTTGGCGAGGTGTACGTCATCGAGCACCGACCTGACTACCGCGGCTCCGTGGCCGGACGGCATCGAATGGCCGGTACGTACAACGTTCGACAGTTGGCTCAGCGTCACGTCGGCGCGCCGGGCATCCTCCGCCACCACGATCGCGCAGCCAACGCGATCGCGATAGACGCCAAAATTCTTGGAGCAACTGAACGCAATCGCGGCTTCCGGGACCTGCGCCACGATGAGGCGGAGGCCTGCAGCGTCCGCTTCGAGGCCTTCGCCGAAGCCTTGATATGCGATGTCGATTAAGGGAAAGAGACGACGGCGCGCCACCAGATCCGCGATACACTCCCATTGGGTGGAAGTGAGATCGGCACCCGAAGGGTTTTGGCAACAGCCGTGCAGCAATACGATATCGCTAGGTGCCGCCGCTTCGAGCGCGGCAATCGCGTCGTCAAAGAGCAGCGACCCCGATGGCACGTCGTAGTAAGGATACTCCGCGGTGCGAAACCCCGCGGATCGCATGAGCGGTTGATGATTTGGCCAAGTCGGACGCGGAAGCCAAACCGTCGCGCCGGGTCGCGCGCGATGCAGGAGATCCGCGAGAATTCTTACAGCGCCGGAGCCGCCCGCAGCCTGGCACGCGCGCACTCGCGCCAAAGGTAGCGAACTTCCCAGGGCTAAGCGAATGATTGCAGCGTTGAATGCGAGATCACCCTCGAGTCCGATGTAGCTCTTGGTTTGCTCATGCTCGATGACGCGCCGCTGAGCTTCGCGAACGGCGGTAAAAACTGGCGTAGTACCACGCTCATCGCGATAGACGCCGACGCCGAGATCGACTTTGAGAGGGCGCGGGTCCTGTCGCAACGTCTCCATGATGCCGAGGATCTTGTCCGGCTCGGCAGGTACAAAAGTCTCGAACATTCAGCCGATCTTTCCCCTCGGCGACCAAACTTTGCATTGTTGCAGGCATCGTACATTGTTCACCCACCCTGAGAACCCCGCGAGTCGCAGTTCGGCCAATCGGAGCAACACGGCCGCCATTGGTTTCGGCGGCGAGAGGCCAGGCCGCGCGGCTAGCTCGAAATACGCCAAGAGAGTTCCCCTCCAGATAGACTGCCCCGGCCGTAACTGAAAAAGCGCGCTGTTGGCGCACGTTCTGAAGCATAGAGCTTGCAGACTTCGTCAGCGCTGATCGTCACGCGTGTCGCCGGATGCAAGCTTCAGGGCGGCCTTGAAGACGGGGCCGGTTGGCGATGCGAGGTCGAACAGAATATCGAAGTGGTCCCGCCCCTCGATCGATGTGTGCGCACAATTCGTCAGGCGGGGCGCCCAGGTCTCGAACAGATACAAACTCTGACGGCGAAACTCTGATGTCTCGTCGTTCCCTACGAAGATCTCCACCGGCACGTCCTGCACTGGCGAATTCAAGACAACATCGCAACCGGGAATTTCTTCTTGGCGCAGGCCCAAAGCGTCGTTGACGTAACATCGCCGCACCGGCTCGAGGTCAAATACACCGCTGATGAGACACAACCCGCGCAGCCCCGGAACCGGGTGGGCGCCAGCGGTCGAAATGAGCGTAGCGGCCAGATAGGCGCCTGCGGAATGACCGGATACGACGATGTTGTCCGGGTCGCCTCCAAATGACGCGGCGTTCTTTCGTGCCCACGCAACGGCGGAACGGATCTCGCGGATAATCTCTGATAGGCGAGCCTGGGGCGCCAACGTGTAGTTCAGCGCGACAAATGCCGAGCCCGCTCGGACAAAGGCCGGTGCCGGAAATGCCGCGTATTCCTTGCTTAGTTCCTGCCAGAACCCCCCGTGGATGAACATGTGTACGGGAGCGCGACCGTTGTCGCGTGCGGGAAACACGTCCGCCAAAGCTCGGGGCCCGTTCGCATACCGTTGATCGAGGAGGGCGCGCCGCTCGTAGATGCGCTTCGCAGAAATAGATCCTTCTGAATAGTAGTCGATCGCGCCTGAAAAATCCTTTGCAGTACGACTCGGCGAATACTGCGCGTCGAGTTCGCTTCGGTCGTACCCTCGCCAATCTCGTGGCGCGTCTACCGCCATGGCGTTGTCACTTGTCCGATTTCGCGACCTCGGCGCCATGAAATTCAGAAATGTGGTGCCGGAGCTCCCAGAGTTCGGGGAAGAACAAGTACTTCATCGTGGAGGCAAGGTAGTCTTTGCCGAAAGTGCCGCCAGTTCCTTTGGTGCGCATCCCGATCTGTCGCCGGACCATCAGGATGTGGTTGTATCGCCACGATTGAAAACGGCGATCGAGCTCGAACGCATTTTCGCATAGCAGGAATAATTCGAACTGCTTCCAGCGGTCGAGATAAATCTCGATGAGGGAGTGTCCGGAGCGCTCGATGGCGTTAAAGAACGCGCGCCGGAGTGTGACGGGGTACTGCTCGATCATTCCAGGCCACAGCTTTCTGACATTTTCGCGGTAGTCCTCGTCACCGATTTCGCACAGGCCGCCAATCACCTCGACTTCGCGGAACTGGCGCGATTGCATTCCGCTTGCGCCCGTCAGATAGGGGCGAAATTCATGAAAGTCTGGCGATGACAGCGTCTCAAGCACGGTCCAATGAGCGTCGGCGAGACGCATGATCTCTCCGATGCGCTTCAGCAGCCAATTGGCCTGGGGCAGTTCGCCGGCCTCAAGAAATGCGATGATGCGCTTCAAATCGAAGATGACCTGTTTGAACCAGATCTCCAGCGCATGATGCGTTGTCAGGAAGACATGTTCTTCCGGGTGCGGCGTAATCTGCTTGAGCGACGAGAGCAGTTGATCGAGTTGAAGGTGGCTTACGTAGCTAAACTGGTCTTTGCTGAGCTGGTGTGCCATTCGCTCGTGGTCCATGCTTGAATTCCCGAATTTACAACAATGATGCATGCAAATGCACCACGCCGCCGCGGATACCATTCCTGCGAACTTCTCACGCAACACCGTCCTGCCGTTCCACGGCGGTGCGGCACGCTGGTACCAAAACAAGTCCACAACTGGAATTGGGCCCGGCGACTAACGGCAGTTCGCGCAGCTAGGACAGTGGTTCGAATGGCTGTTGCTTGAGATCGGTTTCAGAGCGCGCCGAATATTTCCCTGCTTCCGCCAGACAATTCAGTTACGGCGCTTGCTTCGTCATGGCGGTCGCCCGACCGGCCTGCTGAGACTCCGATTTTTGTGAACTTCCCTGTTTAGCAGGGAATTCGCCTTGGAGACGGGTTCGACCACCACTGCGTTGTCAGCCATCAAGTCCTGCGGTTCCGGACCCCGGAGAAGAATACTCAGAAAAGCCCGCCAAATGGGGCTTTCTTTGGGGTCGTAAATTGTCTCCGCGTGGTCGAATTTGGTGCTTCCGAGCGCATTTAGCCGAAAGTCTCCGCCCACACATTGAATTATTCCCGAATTTGGGAGACGGGATTCAGAGACTGGTTCGATCAGACTGCGCGGTCGCTGGAAAACATGAGATGACAGGCGGCCATATGGCCGTCGGCAGTCGTGTGCGGCGTAGGCTCCAATGAGCGACATACTTGCATGACGTGCGGGCATCGCGTGTGAAACTTGCAGCCTGCAGGCGGGTTTGCTGGCGACGGAATTTCTCCCTTCAATACAATCCGATCGCGGAGCCTCGCGCGGCGCGGATTCGGGATCGGCGTGGCAGCTAGCAAGGCCTGGGTGTAGGGGTGACGGGGGGCGGAAAAAATGCGCTCGACCGGGCCGCGTTCGACAATCTGCCCGAGATACATGACCGCCACGTCATGCGCGATGCTACGGACGACAGCGAGATCGTGGGTGATGAAGAAGAACGAAATGCTGTCTTGCTCCTGCAGCGTTTTCATGAGCTGAAGAATTTGCGCACGCACCGAAGCGTCAAGCGCCGAGACTGGCTCGTCTGCGACGATGAGTTTTGGACGCAGTGAAATGGCGCGCGCGATGCAAATGCGCTGAAGCTGGCCACCGCTAAACTGCAGAGGCTGCCGATCAAGATAGCGGTGCGCTGGCGTCAGCCCGACTCGTTCCAGTACGTGACCTACGTCTGCACGAGCCTTCGCACGCGTGGTCAGGCCGTGGAGCAACAAGGGATCGCGAATGATCTGGAAGATCGTTCGGCGCGGGTTGAGGGAAGAGCGGGGATCTTGGAACACTACCTGGAGATGGCGGCGAAATCCGCGGGCGGACTGATCGAGCGCGAGCAGGTCTTGCCCGTCAAAGGTCAGCTCGCCTGCGGTCGGATCGATCAGCCGGAGGATCAATCTCCCGGTCGTTGATTTGCCAGAGCCGCTTTCGCCGACCACCGCTAGCGTTTTGCCGGGGTGAATGTCGAGAGAAATGTCTTCAACGGCGCGGACTGTCTGTGGCGCGTGCCCGAACAGCCGCTTCGGCGTCCGGAAGTGTTTCGTCAGGTGGCGCGTTCGCAGCAATACACCGGGCTCGTTCATCGCACCCCTGCCGTTGCGGTCGTGGGGGCGTGAAGCCAGCAGCGGACAGTCGTTTCGGACGGAAGTGGCACGATTGGAGGATCGCTGCCACAGGCGTCAAACGCTTGCGCACATCGCGGTCGGAAACGGCATCCCACGCTGGGCTCGACTAGGTCTGGGACCGTGCCGCCGATGCTCCGCAGTGCGCGCGGTTCCTCGATGCTCAAGGTGCTTTCAAGCAGCGCCTGCGTGTAGGGATGTCGTGGCGTTTCAAACAGCGAGATGCACGATGCCTGCTCGATGGTTTGGCCCGCATACATGACGTACACGCGGTCGCACAGCTCGGCCACGACGCCCATGTCGTGCGTGATGAGCAGCAGTGCCATGCCGAGGTCGTCGGAGAGTTGGCGCAGCAGGTCGATGATTTGTGCCTGAAGGGTGACGTCCAGCGCGGTAGTCGGCTCGTCGGCAATCAGCAGCTTCGGCCGACACGCCAGCGCTATGGCGATCAGGACTCGCTGGCGCATCCCGCCGCTGAGTTCATGCGGAAAGCGGCCCTTGAACGCGGCATCCGAGGGCAGACCAACGCGGTCGAGCGTTTCCGACACCAGTGCATCGACACGCGCGTCCGGCCGGTGGAGTACGACCGCTTCGCCGATCTGCGCGCCGATCCGCATACGCGGATTCAGGTAACTGAGGGGGTCCTGAAACACCATGGAGATGCGAGCGCCACGTATCTGCTCCATCTCGCGTTCGGATGCTTGCGCAAGATCATGATTCTCGAACAGGATCTGGCCCGCAACGATTTTCGCAGGCGGCTCAGGCAGCAGGCGGAGAATCGAGCGTGCGGTCATGCTCTTGCCGCAACCGGATTCGCCAACAAGCCCGACCTTTTCGCCGGCATTGATTGTGAGGTCGACGCCGTCAACCGCGTGCACCGTCCCGCGCGACGTCGCAAGCCACGTCTTGAGCCCGGCAATCCTCAACAATGGCGCGCCCGGAGACGGCATCATCTTTCCTTGAGCTGCGGATTGATCATGTCGTTGATGCCGTCGCCGACCAGATTGAAAGCCAGCACCGTCGTGAATATCGCAAGCCCGGGAAACAGCGACATCCACCATGCGGTGCGCAGGAACGGCTGCGCGCGATTGAGCATCTCACCCCAACTCGGCATATCTGGATTGCTCAGCCCGAAAAAGCTCAGGCCCGCTTCGAGCAAAATGGCCTCGCTGATGTCCAGCGTGCCCTGAACAATCGCGGGCGGGATCGCATTCGGCAGGATTTCCCTGACGATGATGTGCCAATTCCCGAAGCCGGCCGCCCGCGCAGCTTCGACCATCTCGCGTTCTTTGAGTGAGAGGAATTGCGCGCGCATGATGCGAGCGATGGAAGGCCAGCTCAATCCGCCGATCACCAGGATTGTCTTTTCGAGCCCGCCGCCAAGCAGCGCCACGATCAGGATCGCCAGAAAGAATCTCGGAATGATCTGGAAGAATTCCGAGACGCGCATCAAGGCGCTGTCGATCCAACCGCCGTAGTATCCGGCCAGCGCGCCCACGACGACGCCGATAAGTAGCGAAGTCAAGCCCGCCAGGATGCCGACAGTAAGCGATACCCGGGCGCCATAGAGTATCGCACTGAAAACATCCTTACCGACGTTGTCGGTGCCCATCAGGTGCGACAGGCTTGGCTCCATCAACCGGTCACGGCTGATGGCAATCGGATCGTGCGTTGCAAGCTGGGGCGCGAAGATCGCCACCAATGCGATGACGACGAGGAGCACCAACGCGGCCAATGCCGCGCTGTTCGCGCTGAACCGGCGCCAGTTTTCGGCCAGTGCGCCGGGCGCTGCGCGTTCGGTCAGGACTGACATCTTGCGTGCGCCATTGTTACGCCCGGCTGTGCCGAATGCGTGGGTCAAGCCATCCGTAGGCAAGATCTGTTACGAGGTTCGCAAGCACTGCGGCACCTGCCCCGATGAGGAAGATGCCAAGGATGACGGGTGTATCGCGTGCCAACATCGCGTCATACAGGAGGCGGCCGAGGCCAGGCCAACTGAAGACGGTCTCGACCAGTGCCGATCCCGCGAGCACGTAACCAAAATTGTAGCCGATCGATGTCACCACGGGCAGCAACGCGTTCGGCAACGCGTGGATGTAGAGGATGCGGTTGGCGGGCACGCCTTTTGCGCGGGCGGTGACGATATAGTCGCTTCCCATCGCCTCAAGCATGCTCGCGCGCGTAAGCCGCGCGGTGGAGACGAGATAGCGCAAGCTCAACGCCAATGCTGGAAGCACGAGGTGGGCGGCGACGTCAGCCACATGCGCGAAGCCCTGGAAGCTCTCACGCGTGGAGACCATCCCCTGCGCGGGCAGCCAGCCCAGTGTTACCGCAAAAAGAAGAATGAGGATCTGCCCCAGCCAGAACACGGGTATGGAGAAGCCGAGCAGAGACGCCGTCGTCACGATGTTGTCGCGCCAGGAGCGGGGCCTGCGCGCAGCGCTAATTCCCAGCATGACGCCGACGACCGTTGCAAAGATCAGCGCCGATACAGTCAGCAGGAGCGTGTTGACCAGTCGTTCGAGCAGCAGATCGTGCACTGCTCGTCGATTGGCGAACGAGTACCCAAGATCGCCTTGCAGGACCTGCAGCACATAGTTGAGGAGCTGGCGCCATACCGGCTGGTCGAGCCCGAACTGCTCGCGGACGCGCTGCACGTATTCCGGTGGAGCAGGGAAGTCGCCGATCAGCGCCTGAACCGGATCGCCAGGCGCGAGATGAATAATAGCGAAATTGATGACGATGACGGCGAGAAGGAGCGGGACGGCCTCAGTGAGCCGGCGCAGGATGAAACGCGTCATGTCGACGACGGACCTTTTGGCCGGCTTGCAGGAGGCGGATCAGCGGCTTGATCGAATTGAGCCTGTCGAGATCGAAGACCATCTCGTCGATCGCCTCGGCCGTGGCACGATCGATGTGGAGCGTCGCAAGGGCGAAGAATTTTTGGCGTAGTTCTTCATCCGTCATCGGGTTGGCGTGCTCGCCTTTGGCGCGTGGAACGACGGTTGAAACGGTCCCGCCATTGGCGAGACGCAGTTCAACGAGAGGCTCGCTTCCCGTGGCGCGATCCGGCTCGGCGAGCACCGACACTTCGCGCGCCAGCACGCCGAGTGCCGCATCGTAGAGATAGGGCGGCTGATAGTGTTCAAGATCGGCCCGCCCGTGCCGCAACAGCACGGCGATGCTGTAGGGCAGGCTCATTTGCGCATCGAGAACGTTCTCGACCTGCTGTTTGCCGAGCTGCCGCGCAGTCTGTTCGGGGGCGCGGATGGTCACGTGCGCGACATCGGCGAGGCCAAAGCCATGTTCCGCACGAAGCTGCAACACTGCATCCAGCGACGAATGGCATCCGCGGCAGCAAGCATAGGGCTTGAAGCCGCTGGCGAAGATGAGGAAGGGCGCGCCGAAATCACGCAGCAACGCGTCGGGATCAGCGTTAGCGCCGGCATATAGGGTCGCGAAGCTGCCCCAGCCGGCTTCGAACAGGTGTTCGGGACCCGTCAGATTTTCCCGCGCCAGTAAGGCGGCGACGAGCCCGCCTTCCGCAGCCTTGCCGGCATGCAGTCGCTTACTCATCGCTCCGTCTGTAATAAACGACCAGATTCCACCAGTATAGGTGCCGGCGAGGCCGACGGCATGTGATGTCTGCCGGCTGTTCAGACCGAGTACTTTCGCCGCGGCGGCTGCTGCGCCGAACACGCCGCAGGTTCCGGTGCCATGCCAACCTTCCGCGTTATGCTTCGCGTACCCGCCGGCGAAGTTGATGACACGCGCTGCCGCTTCGTAGCCGGCCACAATTGCTGAGAGCACTTCAACGCCGGACACATCACGCAGCTCCGCAGCGGCGAGGGTCGAGGGGACAACTACGGCGCCCGAATGACCGCATCCGCCGAAATCATCTACCTCGCGTGCATGTACGGCCGTACCATTGACGAGTGCTGCATGCGGTGCGTTGAGTCCCAACGTCGTGCCCCAGACGCTGACCGGACCTTCCCCATGCGCAGCGCGCGTTGCATGAATGACAGCATTCACCTCGACCGTGTCGCAGCCTGCGAGCGCAGCCCCGAGCGCATCCAGGAGTGCGCGCTTGGCACCGTGCATGACTTCGGCCGGGATGCTATCGGCGTGCAAGCCGTGCAGTCTGGCCGCTAGTTGTTGGCACAGTGTTTCGGCCATCGCGTTGCTCAGGCGGTTAGTGCATCCACGGCCTGCTCGAGGCGAGCAAGGCCGGCCTTCACCTGCTGCCGAGCGGCCGCGTTCTTCTGGCGGTCGGTCTGCAGCTTGCTCCGATATTCCGGTAGTCGACGCTTCACTTCATCGGGCGCGGGGCCGCCGAACAGCGTGCGGCGATACACAGCCGCCACCGGGTCGAGCGAGACGCGCAACGATTCCGCACTGAGGCGCGTCGGCTGACCCATGTATTCGATCGAAGCCTCGTCCAGAAGCTTGGTCGTCACGTCCAAAGGCCGTATTTTACGCTCCTCGCAATAGCGAACCAGAATGCCGACGATCTGATGTGCGGTCCGCCACGGCATGTCGGTATCGCGCACAAGCGAGCTCGCTACTTCGGTTGCCTGGCACCAGAACTCGCCGGCGCGCTCACGCATAAGGTCCTTCTCGAGCTTGAGCACCGGCATGAACTCGTTCATCCATCCGATATCACGGTTCAGCGCTTCGAAACTTTCGACGATGGCTTTGTCGGTATACTCGCGGTCGAGGATGGGCACCGAACTCGGGTCCTTTTCGACGATGAACGCGGTCATAAGGCCGCCGACGGTCTTCGCAGCCGCACCCTTGATGTACTGCGTCGCATAGGCGTTCTTCTTCTGCATCATTATGCTGCTGGTGCCGCAGAACCGGTCGGGAAAGTCGACCATCCCGAATTCGGACGTGTTGTACAGCATGAGATCGTCGCACCATCGCGAGAGATTCATATGAAGGATGCTGAGCACCGACAGCATCTCGAACAGGTTGTCGTGACACAGGATCGCATCGTAGGTGTTCTTCTCGACGCTCTCGAAGCCGAGCAGGTCTCCGACGCGGTGGCGGTTAAGCGGAAAATCCGAGCCTGTCAGGATAGCAGCGCCGGCCGGACTGCGGTTGGCATGGGAAAAATTCAAGAACAGGCGTTCGGTGTCACGCTCAAGCACAGAGACCCAGGACAAGATCATGTGGCCCCAAGTGGTCGGTTGCGCATGCTGCGCGTGCGTGTAGCCAGGCATGATCGTGTCGAGGTTGGCTTCCGCGACCTGGATCAGAGTATCGCGGAATGCCACGACCGTATCGATGAGATTGAGAAGTTGGTCACGGAAGAAAATGCGCTTTCCGACTTCGCCGAGGTCACCTGAACTGCGGCCAAGGTGAATTCGTCCCCCGACTTCCTCGGTAAGCTTGCGGATTAAATACGGTTCACCCGAGTGCATTCCGCCGCCGCTTCGCAAGCGCGCCTTGTCTACGCCCTCGGCTTCCATCTCGCGCAAGCCGCGTAACATTGCGACGCCGTCTTTGCGAGGAATGAGATTTTCCTCGATCAACATCACGAGATGCGCCTTGTCGAACAGATGGAAGGCATAGAGCTTGGGTTGCACCAGCTCACTGCGATGCGAATTCAGGCTTTCAGCCAAGGGCTCCATCATACGGATGCCGGGCTCGCGGAAGCCGCGATACGTCGAGTGTTCCTGCTTTCGCATGGGGCCGTTCCTTAGTTCTTCCGGAAAATGTCGGCGTAGCGGAGATTGATATCTCCGGGAGCTTCGAAAAACACCGGCAGGTTGCCGAAGCCCTCTCGCATCGCGTCAGCATAACCAGAGTCGAGGAGCACAGCGGCGGGCAAGTCCTCCGCAATGATTGATTGCGCTTGCCGGTAGAACTTGGCGCGGTCCTCTTTTCGGATCGAAGTCGATCCCTGCTTCAGCAGCTGGTCGAGCTGCGGGTTGCAGTATTGCGAAGCATTCGTGAACGCAGCCGCGCGGATATCCTCGCAGCGGTAAGCGCGATCGACGCCAAGCGCCGGATCCCCGATAGTCGCATACCATGCGATGGTGGTGTCGTAGTCCTTCTTGTTATACGCGAGGTCGATCCAAACGTTACGCTCGCGTGGTTCAAGCGTGGCTCTGACCCCGATCCTTTGCCAGTTACTGCGAACGATTTCCGCGATATCTGTAAAGCCTGCCTGCCCCGGGTCGTAGGTAAATCGGACCGCGAAGCGGTAGCCGTCCGCGCTTTTAGCGAAGCCCGCGTCGTCGAGCTCCTTATTGGCCCGCGCGGCGTCGAATGCATAAGACTTCATGTAATTGACGTCTGGATTGTTCGCCCAGGCGAGGCCAGGGGGGATTGCGCTTGTGCCGGTGGCACCTTCGTCCGCATATGCGCTCGACAGCATCATCTGACGGTCGAGCCCACGGAAAAGCGCTTTGCGCACATTCACGTTGTCGAACGGCGACTTTTTATTGTTGAAGAACAAGAGCAGGACGCGCGGCTGTCCGCGACCGGTTTTCACAATAATGCCCTTGCTCTTCTTCAAACGCACGGCGTCGTTAATCGACATGTCGTAGCTTGGAATGTAGTCGATGTCGCCGGCCTCAAGAGCGAGAGACCGCGTGTTGCTGTCAGGAATGATGCGAAAGACGATCTTGTCGAGATACGGCTTGCCCTTGTTCCAATAGTCTGGATTGCGGACGAACGTGATGCTCTGGCCTGTCTGCCAGGATTCGAATTTGAACGGCCCAGTACCGATCGGCTTCAAGTTTGCTGGGTTCCTCAGCGGTTCGGTGCCCTCATAGATGTGCTTGGGTTGGATACCGACATTGTCGGCCGTAAGTAGATCGAGAAACGGTCCGAACGCCTCCTTGAGCGTGAGCTTTACCGTGTGGTCGTCAGGCGTTTCGATTGTAGTCACGTTTCTGAAGATCGCCGCGGCCCGTGAATGCAGCGGCGTCAGTTTTTCGAAACTGTATTTGACATCGGCCGATGTGAACGGTTTGCCGTCGTGCCAGGTCACGCCGCGACGAAGTTCGAAGCTGATCTGTTTGCCATCGTCAGACACGGACCACGATGTCGCGAGCGACGGCTCGAGCTGATACTTTGAATTGACGGTGATCAGACCCTCCGTAACCGCTTGTGCGGGTAGGGCGATGATCACACTAGATGAAATCGATATGTTCAGATGGTCGGGGTTTGCGCCGAGCGCGATCACGAACGACCCGCCTGGTCTAGGGCGTTCGGTAACCCCTTGAGCCGTCGATTCTCCCGGCGAGATCCCGCTGATTGTTGGAGCAAGGGAGAGGATCAAAATGCTGCGAAGCACGTTGCGGCGGTCACGGCAAAACATCGCAATCCTCCAAAGTAGGTCACCGATTGATCGACCGTCTCCTTCGCATGTCAAGGGCAGTAGCTAAACAGGAAGAGCTTGCAACGGGAGGCGACCCGTCGGTTGTTCGACGCGAACTTCGAGATGGCGTTTCAGAAATCTGGTGTGGCTGCCCAAGGCAAGCGGCCACGAACGAGCTAGTTCGAAAGTCGCTTTCTTCACAAGTGTGGTCTGAGGCCCACGCGCTGCGAAATGCTCTGACACTCGAGAAGCTGCGGCGGCTTTGAAAACAAGTGACGTCCTGCGGTTTACATTTCAGTTGTAACCCATTGAATTATAAGCGCTTGTTTCGAGCGAGTTTACAGTCAAGCCTTGATCTCAAACGGCTAACACACGACTCTTAATCAGCGGGTCCAAGGTTCGAGTCCTTGTGCGCCCACCAAAATTCAGGACACGCGACAGGCACTCGCGCGGCGGCGATTGCTCCGCTCGAAATGTTCGCCCCGTTGTTCGACACAGAGCTTCGTCTAGTTCCCCAGTGAGATTCCGGCCGCCTGCACAACGGGCCGCCACTTGTCGATTTCCTTCTGAATACGCGCGCGGAGAGCATCCGGCGTGCCGCCGAGCGGGCGCAGCGTTTGCACGGCAAGCGCCTTGTTGGCCTCGTCAGTCTTCAGCCAGTCGTTGGTGGCATCGTTGAGCTTCTGCACGAGGTCGGCCGGCATGTTGGCCGGACCGAGCAGCGCCACGAACGCGGAAGCTTCGTAGTCCTTGATGCCTTGCTCGGCGACCGTCGGGACGTCGGGCAATTCCGGCAGGCGGCGGGAGGTCGTCACGGCAATCGCACGCACCGTGCCGGCCTGGATGTGCGGGATGTAGCTCGGCGCGAGATCGAAGGCGACGTCGACATTGCCGGCGACGAGATCGCGCGTCACCGGCGCAGAACCTTGGTACGGAACATTGGTGAACTTGCGGCCCTCGAGCCCGGCGAGCAACTCGCTCGCCATGTGCCCCATGCCGCCCGTGCCGGCGTGTCCGAACGTCAGCTTGCCGGGATTGGCTTTGTCGTAGTCCAGCAGATCCTTGATGCTGCGGATCGGGAGCTTGGGGTTGACCGCAACGAGCGCGGGGACTTCGGCGACGAGGACGATCGGCGTCAACTCCTTGGTCGGATCGACTTGCAGGTTCTTGAACATCAACACGTTCGTCGCGACGGGTCCCGACGTCGAGAACAGGAGCGTGTAGCCGTCCGCCGGCGCTTTCGCGACAACGCCGACGCCGAGATTTCCCGTGGCGCCCGCGCGGTTCTCGACCACGAATGCGCCCTTGAAGACAGTGTTGAAGCGCTCCGCGAGCAATCTTGCGACGATGTCGGCGCTGCCGCCCGGCGCAAATGGAACGACGACGCTCACTGGACGCGCGGGCCAGGTTTGCGCCCTCACCACCGAAAGCGATGCGACCATCGCGGCGAGGAGAGTCGTTACGATCAGGAGCGTGCGGCGAAACATGTCAGGTCCTTCGCTGGTAGGATGCAGCTATTGCGTCTTGGGGGCCGCATACGCGTGTGAATTCAGTACCCACTTGTTGGCGATGAAATCGGCGCGAGGCGGAGCAAAAATGTCGATCAGCAAGTGATGGCCCGCCCCGACGCCTTCGGTGGTGTGAATGAGTTCGGGTGGAATCACGACGACCGACGGAGAGGGGGCCCGTAGATGCACGTCGTCGCGCCATTCGTCGGCGTTCTTGCCCCAGCCGACCCGAAAGTGATGCACGAAATCGCCAGCGGCGGCGAGCGAAGCCTGCTCGAAATTCGCATGAGCATGCGGGCTTAGCGCCTTGCGATCGCGCGGGCCGTCGTAGTCGACCCAGTTGATGCTCATGGTCGCGCTTTGAAACATCTTGAGCCGCGGATTGTCCGGCGGTGCCTTGACGTTGTCGATGTCGAAGATCTGGACCTCGCCGGGATCGCCAGTACGCGTCCATCCGCTGCCAACGGGCGATACGCGCACGTCCGGCTTTGCATACGAGCCGGCGTTGAGCGGCATCGGCGGATGGTCTTTGCGCGTAGTGGACAGAATGCAAGCGCGTCCCGCGGCAAACTTGATGCGATGCGCACCCGGCGGCAGCACGGCAAGGTTGCGCCGCTTCATCTCGGCAATGCCATGTGCGCCGGCGATCGTCGCGCCGCCGTCGAAGGTGATCAGCATCGTCTCTTCATCGCTTGGAAGATCGAGCGCGGGTGCGCTCGCTGTCGCCTCGATCCACTCGATCAGGAAATTTTGCGCGCGCACGGTTCGCGCGGCGAGCGGACCATGCCCCGCGCCCTCGTTCAGCAGAACGAGATCGGCTTCACGCTTCACGCTTTTCGCCCTATCCAGCATTGTTGCCCTCGGCGTGTGAGCGGCGTTTCCTATTCGCCCACGCGCCGGAACGGCTGGGGCATCTCGATGATCGTGCCAGGCGGCGCATACTGAATGCCGCCCAGCCGCGTGAGCGGCTGCGCCTTGATTGTATCGAAACGGCCGTTCGCCAGCACGTATTCATCGCGCATATGGAGGCCGATGACACGGCCGAACACGACGTTGCTCGGTGTATCGCCCGCCCGCTCCGGCTCGATCGTCACGATCTGCAGCAGCTTGCATTCGAGATTGGCCGGCGACGCGGCCACCCGCGGCGGCTTCACATTCACGCTCGGCGCTTTCGCAAGACCCGCGAGCTCGAACTCGTCGATGTCGTGAGGCGCGGGGGTCGAGGTCTTGTTGACCGCGTCGCGCAGTTCATAGGTCGCGAGATTGAACACGAACTCCCCGGTGGCGCGCACGTTCGCCAGCGTATCCTTCTCGGCGCGGTCGGCCGGCGTATTGCAGGAAAACAGGATGACCGGTGGCGCCGTCGATACGATGTTGAAATGCGAGAACGGCGCGAGATTGACGTGGCCTGCCTCGCTCTGCGAGCTGATCCAGCCGATCGGGCGTGGCGCGACGATCGCGTTGAAGATCGCGCGATTGAGGTTCGTTGCTGTGCGTGGATCGACAAACATCGTCAGCCGGTTGTCGGAGTGTCGTCGCGAAACAGGGGCTTGATCGTGCGCGACTTATAGCGCCAGCGGCCATCGGCGCCGCGGACGATTTCGTCGTAAACGTCAGCCATCATGATCGCGGGTTTCGATGGCAGGACCGGTTTCCCGTCCGCCGCAAAAAGGCTGAGGATCCATACGGCGGAAACGCGGTTGCGATCATGGATCGTGATCTTGTGGTTGTTGATCAGATGGCGCGCGATGCGGTCCCCGCGGTTTTCGCGCGCGTCGTAGAAGTCGCGAATGGCGTCGCGCCCGGTCCGGGTCTTGATGCTGGTCGTGTAGCTGCCGTCCTCGGTGTAGTACTCGTGGGCGTTCTTGCCCCAGTTCGTATCGACGTCGTTCCAGTAGTCGATCGAGAGCTCTTCGATCTCGCGGATGATTTGCAGGCGCTCGAGGGTATCCATGTCGTGCAGTCCGTTGTGCATCACGCAAAATAGAAAGACAGGGCGGTGCGATCAATCGCGCGGCGCGCCGCGGCGTCCGGGACGTAGGTCATGTAGGCGGCGACCACCGCTTCGTACGTCATCTTGTCCTCGAATGCAGCGAAGGGCCAGTCGCTGCCCCACATCAGGCGTTCCGTCCCCGCGTTCGCCAGCAATTTGGCCGCGACGGTCGCGGCATAGCCCTCCGGTTCGATGCGAAAGCCTGCCGACAGCTTGACCCACGTCCGCCCGCGCTCGACGGCACGCAGCACCGCTTTGAACCCTTCCGACTCGACGCCAGGATCTGGCTGCGGCCGGCCCATGTGGTCAATCACCAGCCGGGGCCCTGCATTTTCAATTGCGTCGATGAATTTCGGCAACCGCTCGCCCTCATCGTGCAAATGAATGTGCCAGCCGAGATCGGCGACCCGCCGCATGAGCCGGCGATAGTCGTAGGAGGTGAGATCCGGCGGGGACGCAACGTTGCGAAACTGGAAACGGATGCCGACGACCCCGTCGTCGTTCATTTGTTTCATCGTATCGGCGCCCAAATCGGGTCGCGCAATGATAGTCGTGCGCAGGCGCTTGAAACGGCGGACGGCTTCGATCTGATAGTCGTTGTAATCGCCGTAGATGCTGGCGGCGGCCAGCACCGCGAAATGTACGCCGTGTGCGTCCAGGGTTGCGATGTAGTCCTCGATCCGTGCGTCGGCAGGCGGCTTGTGCCAAGCCGTGCCCGCCAGCGGCATGTCGAGCGTGTAGACATGCGCATGCGTGTCAACGAGTGGCGCGTCGGACTTCGGATCGGCAGCGGGCGACTGGCTGTTCATCGGACGGGCGGCAGGTTCGCACAGTTTTGGCCGCTCCGCCGCACCGTGTTCCGGGATCCGGAAGATTTCACCGCGAGGGGCGGACTTGCGGGAGGTCAGCTATTGTAACGCCTGCGCGAACGGAGCGGTCTATGCCGGCAGTCGACTGTCATGCCCATGTCTTCGATATGGAGCGCTTTCCGGTTCAGGACAGCCGCGGCTTCGACATTCTGCCCACCGAGCACGGCACGGCAGAGGAGTATGCGGCGGTGCTCGATTCGCACGGCATCACACATGCCCTGCTGGTGAATCCGCTCGGTGGCTATGGCATCGACAACCGCTGTTTGCTTGCGGCCATCGCGGAAGGGAAGGGGAGATTCAGGGGCATTTCGCTGCTGCCTCCCGATGCGACCGACGCTAAGGTGAAGGCGCTGGTTGATGGCGGCATTGTGGGCATCAGGTTCAACCTCAATTTCGAGAAGAGCCCCTCACTGTTCGGCAAGGCCGGCGAGCGCGCGCTCGCGATCGCACGCGAGGTTGGCTGGCTGGTGCAGGTTCACTACGAAGGCGAGACGATCGTCCCCGCGGTGCCGGTGCTGATTGCCTCGGGATTAACAGTTGTCGTGGATCATTTCGGGCGGCCTGATGTTGCGCGTGGTGTTGGACAGACCGGCTTTCGGGCGCTGCTTGAGCTTGGCCAGGCAGGCGCAATTGTGAAGTTGTCGGCCAGTTTCCGGTCGTCGCGGCGGCCACCTCGGTACCACGATCTGGATCCCTACGCGCAGGCGCTGATCGACGTGTTCACGGCGGATCGTTGCGTGTGGGGTTCAGATTGGCCGTTCTTGCGCGCAAAGATGCGCGTCGACTACGGACCGCAGCTTGCCGCTCTCGGTCGTTGGGTTCCAGACGCCGCAACGCGAACGCGCATCCTGTGGGACAACCCCGCGCGAATCTTCGGCTTTCGCGCCTGAGTTTGGCTATCCGCCCGCCTGCGCCTTCGCAATGTTGCTCTTGAATGCGTCGAGCACCTTGTCGCCGCCCGCCGTACTTTTTGCCCAGTCGTCCGTGACGGGCTGAACCTTTTGCCGCCACTGTGCGGTCTGCTCGGGCGTGAAGTTGACGATGGTGTGCTTCTCGCCACGCGCGCGGACCATTGCGCGGCCTTCCTCGTTCACCGCGTCCCAGAACGCGCCGAATGCGCGGCTCTGCTTCTCGCCTGAATTGTCCATAATGATCTTGCGGGCGGCTTCCGGCAGCGTCGCCCATTTCTTCTTCGACATGAACACGATGCCTGCGGCCGAGCCGAGCGAGGTGTCGATGTGATAGTTCGTGACTTCGGCGAGCTTGAACGGCTGAAACTGCGTCCACTGCGACATCGAGCCATCGACGGTTCCGCGCTGGATCGCTTCGTAGTAGTCGGTGACCGGCAAGGAGATCGGTGCACCGCCGAGCCGCGTCAGGATATCCGCGCCGGCCTTGTTGCCGACCGCGAGCTTGACGCCGGCCAGCGAGTCGAGTCCGCGTGGCGCCTTGCTCAGATGCACGCCGACCTGCGGAAACGCGATCAGAACGAGCGGCACGATCTCGTCGTACTCGGCCGTCAGCAACCCTGATTGATGCAGCCGCCACAGCGCGACGGATGCGTCCTCGGCTTTATCGACGAGGAACGGCAGCGTGGTTACGTTGGTGAGAACGAACTTGCCCGCAATCAGCGCCGGCAATCCCCATGCGATCTGGACGACATCGTCCATGACCCGCTGATAGTAGTTGAGATGGTTCGCAATGGTCGGGCCATCGCGCACGTCGATGCGCACCACGCCTTTGCCTTGCTCGTTGATGCGTGCCGCCCAGGGATGATGGCCGCGCACGTTGAGATGTGCGTTAGGCGCGTTGGTCGTGGCGAAGATGAGGTTGACTTCCTGCGCAGATACTGGCGCCGATCCAAGCAGGGCAGCCGTGGCGAGGCCCAGTAACGCGGTGCGTCCGAGTTTCATGCCGTCCTCCCACCGAAAAGATTTTCGCAATCATGCGCTTCGCACGAGTTATTCGTGAAATGATTTGTATTTATCGCGTTTATCAGTGCGGCTTATAACGCCACCAGCACTGTAATCATCGCATCATTGTCGATGGCAGCCACAAGATGATCTGCGGAAACAGCACCAGCACGGCGAGAGCCGCGATCGCCGCCAGGCAAAATGGTGTGACGCCCTTGAAAATTGTCGACATCGGAATGTCGTCGATGGTCTTGAGCACGAACATGTTCAACCCGAACGGCGGCGATATGCCCCCGATCTCGACGACGAACAGATTGATGATGCCCCACCACACAAGGTCGTAGCCTGCGCCGGTGACGAGCGGCGTCACGATCGGCACGGTCGTGATCATCACCGCGTAGGAGTCCATGAATGTGCCGAGCACGATGAACACGACAATCAGCAGCGCCACCAACGCAAGCGGCTGTAGTCCCATGCCTGCGATGTAAGTCGTCATCAGCTTGGAAAGCTGCGACGCTTCGCAAAAGAAGGCGAAGATGAGCGCTCCGAAAATGAGCCCATAGACCATGGCTGTGACGGACGTGGTCTCCGCCATCACGCTCCAGAAGCCGTCGCCGCGTAACTTGCCGCGCCAGATCGCGACCAGGAACGCCATGAACGCTCCAACGGCGGCCGACTCCGTGGTCGTAAAGACCCCCACGTAGATCCCGCCGAGCACAACGATGAAGAGGAAGAACAACGGAATGCAGCGCCTGAGCGCCGCACGGAGTTCGCCGGCGTGGCGCGATGTTGCCGGTGGCGCTGCAGCCGGCACCCACCGCACGTAGAGCGCGACAGTTGCGAGATACGCGAGCACGACCAGCACCGCTGGTAACATCGAGCCCACGAACAGTTGCCCGATCGAAGCTTCCGTCAGCAGCGCAAACAGAACGAGCGGGCCAGACCCTGGGGGCACCAGATTGCCGAGCGTACCGCCCGCGGCGACGCAGCCGGTTGCAAGAGCCGGCGAATATCCGCGCGCGGACATCTCCGGCAGCGCGACACGGCCGATCGTCGCGGCGGTTGCAACTGACGAACCTGTGACGGCGCCGAACCCCGCGCAGCCTCCGATTGTCGCCATCGCAAGGCCACCACGGAAGCGCTGCAGCGTTGCATGGGCCAGCGCATATGCGTCGTCAGCCAATCCTGCCACCGCTGCAAAACTTCCCATCATCAGGAACAGCGGCAGCACCGCGACATTTGCAGCGGTGAGAAAACCCGCCATCTCTGTCGCGAACACGCTCGTGCTTGGGACGAAGCCGATGAACGCAGCCGTACCGGCAATGCCGATCAGCCCCATGACGGCCGCGAGCGGCACGTAAGCGAGAAGAACGAGCCACAGCAGCACGCAGGCGAGCGTCACGGTCATTGCAGGGTTGGTCTGGGTGAACCGCGCCAGGATGCGAAAATCGTAAAGACCAATGATCACGAGCGCCGCGGTGACGACGCCAACGAGCACGACAAATATCTTGACGACGCGTGAGGACGGCTCGCCCGGCACGTCGCGTTGCGCAATCGCCTTGCGGATGGCGTTGAGGGCCACGACGGTCTGAACGATCACGCCAAGAAAAAGGAGCACCGCCGCGCCCATGATGAACGGGGCTTGCGGCCATTGCAGGATGACCGTCGTTCGGCGCTGCCCCGCGAGATCGGCTGCATACACGGCAAGCCGCCACGCCAGGATGAGAAAGAACAACATCAGCAAGATGTCGCCGATGGCGGTGAGCCAGGCCTTCCATTTGGCCGACAACTTCGGTTCGAGCAGGTCGACCTTGAGGTTCACGCGCAGCGCCAGCCCCGCGGGAATGCACGCCGCGACCGAGACAGCGAACGTCATCGAGACGACTTCGTTGGTTGCGGCAAGGCTTTGGCCGAGTAGCCAGCGGTAGAGAACGTCCGCCATCGTCAGGCCGGACACTACAAGCATCCCGATCACGCCGATGAACGCGATCGGCCGAGTCATGCGAATGCAAAGTGTCTCGAGCCTGTCGAGCCAATGGGATGGCGTGGGGGCGACGTCATCCATGGGAGGACCGTCCACGGCGGCGCGTCATGCGCGGCACGCGCTCTTCCGGCCTGTGGGACATGAACGCGATGGCCCGTCCTCCCCGATGCCGCCTTTTGCCGTCAGCCAGAAGCTGCGCGCTTTTCTTTTCGGAAGGCTAGCCGCCGCTTCAGGTATTCGTGAAATGATTTTATCTTATGCGTAGCATCGGTTGCATTTATGGTTCGGACTTATGCGGTACCGCGACCTCGACCTCAACCTGCTGGTCGTCCTCGACGCGCTGTTGACCGACGAAAACGTCAGCCGCGCGGCTGAACGGCTCAATCTGACGCAACCGGCGATCAGTTCGTCGCTCAGCCGGTTGCGGCAGCATTTCAAGGACGACCTGCTGGTCAAGCGCGGGCGCCGTATGGTCCCGACGCCGCTTGCCTCCGGTTTGCGGGGGCCTGTCCGCGAAATTCTGGTGCAGTTGCAGGATATCGCCGATACCCGCCCCCATTTCGATCCGGCATCGGCAAAACACACCTTTGTGGTGGTGGCGTCCGACTATGTTGCGAGCACGCTTCTTGCTGATGCCGTGTCGCACCTTCAGTCCGTTGCGCCGCAGGTCACCATCGTGTCGCGGCCGCTGACCGAGCAGAACATCGAGCGCTTCGTACGCGGTGACTGGGACCTGCTGATCATGCCGCGCGTTCCCGCCGTGTCTGGACTGGAGTCGCGCCTGTTGTTCCGCGAACAGTTCACGTGCGTGGCCTGGGCAAAGAATGAGGCCGTCGGTTCGCGCATCACGCTGAAGCAATATCTCAACCAGACGCACGTCATCGTTGCGTTCGACTACCCGACCCTGCTCGGCTTCGACGAGGTCTTTTTGCAGCAGCGCAACCATCAGCGGAAGGTCAGCGCAGTGGTTCCGAATTTCACCCTGCTTCCGTTGTTTGTCGTCGGAACCAATTATCTCGCGACCATTCACTTGCGGCTTGCGCGGCGCTTCGCCAACAGTCTGCCGCTCAAGATCGTGAAGCCGCAGATTCCTTTTCCCGAGGTGGAGGAATGGATCTGTTGGCACCGTCACCGCGACCGGGATTCCGCGAACGTCTGGCTGCGTGACCTGTTCACGAGCGTGGCCGGCCGTATGCAATGAGCAGAGCGGGCGACGCATAAGCCTTGCTGATACGTCGCATTGAAAAAAACTATTTCCCTGATACCCCGGCCTCCCGCTAGCCTCCGAAAGAACCGCCGACAAAGCGCGGCTGACAGGGAGGACGTCGTGGAAGCCATCAGTCCGCACGGCGCGGCCTCTGCCAAGGCAAAGCTGATTGAGAACGCGCGTGGCCTCGTGCCAAAGCTGCGCGAGCGCGCGGAGCGCGCCAGCCAGGCGCGCACCATTTCGCGGGAAACAATCGAAGACTACTGGAGCACCAGCCTGTTCGGCATCCTCAAGCCGAAGCGGTATGGCGGGCTGGAAATGCGGTTCGACGATTTTCTCGATGTCGCCATGGAACTCGGCCGTGGCGACGGTTCCGCGTCGTGGGTCTATTCCGTGCTTGTCGTGCACGAATTGATGATCGCGCTCTATCCCGAAGAACTGCAGTCCGAAATCTGGAGTGATCCGCGTGCGCTGATCGCGTCGAGCTTCGCGCCGGGCGCGCAGCCCAAGCGCGAGGGCAACGGCTATCGCGTCTCCGGCCGCTGGTCGTTTTGCAGCGGCGTCGACAACCTTTCCAGCACAGTGGGATCCGAAGCTTGGAATTCACGTGACTTGAAGTCGC